>Ga0116193_1000037_pt1 | contig 133208 bp, 125 predicted proteins | sample AD_UKC115_MetaG_FD_89892 | JGI IMG/M metagenome (GOLD analysis project Ga0116193, IMG submission 89892) | Active sludge microbial communities of municipal wastewater-treating anaerobic digesters from Hong Kong - AD_UKC115_MetaG | ecosystem: Engineered > Bioreactor > Anaerobic > Digestate...
GATATGCTCTTTCGCTTGAAAAAATATAAACATCATGTTTTTTAATTAACTCTTCAATTATAACAGCACTTCTAATTGCATGTCCCATTCCTTCTCCACATATAGAATAAAAAATTCTTTTTCTTTGAGAATGAATATTTTTATTTGGAGGCACTGCAAGATTATTCTTAGAAACAGATTTTTGAATACTTTGAGATTTTCCCTCTTTAACAAGATTATCATTAGTTTTTTGATTTAAGGAAGCTGTGTGACTATGATGGAATATTTCTTTTTTAAGGTTATGCTTAGATTTTTGTGCAATTTTATCCAAATCATTCTTTTCAAGAGGGGTTATAGGGTCATGCCCAAAACCATAGTTAAGTTCTTCAGCACTTGTGCGCTTACCTCTAAAATCATTAATAGTACTTTTACCATAAACTTTTAATAAACTATATAAACCTTCTTCTTCTAATCTTCTAGTAGAAACGCAAATTCTTGGTTTTCTTAAAACTTTAAACTCCTCTATGTTTGCTAATCGTTCAATATAATCAGTGTCTTCACCAAAAGTTAAAGATTCATCGAAACCTCCAATCATTTCATGCAAATATTTTTTTGCAATAATACCATAACAACCAGCACCATGAGGTTTAATATTTTCAGCAGCAATCATAAACCAATTAGCTAAATCATGAAGAAATTTGTCTCGATGTCTTTCAGACATTGGAGTCATTTGTGTTATTGCAACACCTAATTGTTCTCCCTCAAATTCAGACACTACATCATTTAAATAATTAGGAGTTAATCTTAAATCAGAATCTAAAAATAAGAATATTTCTCCTTTAGCTACTTTAGCACCATTATTACGGCCAATTGCAGGTAAACCTCCTGAAACTACTTTACATCCATAACTTTCAGCTATTTTCACAGTGTTATCATTAGAATCATTATCTGCAACTATAATTTCATAACTTGAAAAATTTTGTTCTTTAATACTTTTTAATAATTCTGGAAGATATTTCTCTTCATTATATGTAGGTATAATAATACTTAATTTCATTTTCACCATCTAAGATTAAAAGTATAATAATTATTTATTTATTTTATTTAATTAAAGTAAGAGTACATATTCCAACTCTCACTAAATGCATCACACTTACCTTTAAGCGTTTTAGCAAGACTATTCTCTAATTCCATTTCATTATAATCTGAACTAAACTGAACATGCATTTCATTAGGAGTTTCAGTAATCTTTATTGTATCATAATGACTTAAATCAATATTATCTGAAGGATTCATAATAGTTACATCATAATATTCTGGATTAGAACCAGCAAATGCTAATGAAAATCTTAAAAGAATTATAAATAATAAAATTATATGAGGTAATAAAACCTTAAAAATTTTTTTATATTCCTTCCATTTTTTAGGTATTTCTGAATTATTTTTTTCTTGTTCAACCCATTCAGGTATATTAAAAAATATTCCAGATCCATAATTTATACTAGCTCCATCAAAATAAACTACTAAAAATCCATATAATCCTCCCACACAAGGAGTTGCAAAGAAACCTCCATCCATAACACCAATTATTCCTAGTGTCATTGTAAATGCTAAAAACATTCTAGTAATAAAAGGTCGATTTTGAAGGGATTTCATCATTATAATAGCAAGTATAGGTATTAATACAAATAATGATTTAGTGTACCATGGAACATAATTTACTAAAGAATGCCCTGTATGTATTCCAGAGGGTACATTAGACATTAATGAGTTAATTATAGTTCCTAGAACTGATTTATATACATGTGAATGGAGTATACTAGTTGAAGTCATATCTGGACGTAAAGAAGTAAATATTGTAAAAATTCCAATACCTAAACTATTTCTCATAATTATTTCGGTAATAATTCCCCATACTGCTAAGATTAACAATAAGAAAAATCCAACTTTCAAATAATGATCTGGAGATTTTCTAAAAAATTTAGGAATTGGGATTTTCTTAAATATTTTCCAATCTTCCATTTCACTGAAAATTAATAAAATACCAAAAATAGCAAAAAACATTATGTCTTTACCTTTAGAAGAGCCCATCAAAATAGGTTGTGTAAAAGGCCTAATAATCATATCTAAATTGTTTGAAAAAAAGAGAATTATAGATAATACAATAAAAATAGTGCCTATTTTTTGATATTTATCGAATTTAAACATTTTTATCATTACCTACAATTATTCCTATTAAATATTCTAAACATTTTATAAAGATTAAATATTAAGTTAATTAAATATTAAATTAACTAATAATTATTTTTATCTAAACTTAAAAAAAATTTATTCATTTTTGGAGATAATATTATTTTTACAGTCTACTATTTCATTGGATTAATTTTAATTGGAATTATTGCAGGTCTTGCATCTGGTTTATTAGGTGTTGGTGGAGGATTTATAATGGTCCCTTTACAATTCTTCCTTTTACAAAATATGGGTGTTGATTCCAATTTAGCATTAATGGTTTCATTTGGAACAAGTTTAGCAATTATTATACCAACTTCAATAACTGGAGCATATAAACATAACAAGGAATTACAGGGTATCTTAAAGTTTGGAATAATTTTAGGATTATTCGGTATAATTGGTGGAGCTATAGGTGGAATTCTAGCCTCTCATGCTCCAACAAGAATATTACAAATAGTTTTTGGAATTGTACTAATTATTATTGCAATAAATATGTTAATGAATAAAGAAACAGGAAAATCAAAACCAAAAATAAAAATAAATTTATACTCTCTAGCTTTAATCGGAATTGGTGTGGGAATTCTTTCAGGATTACTTGGTATTGGTGGAGGAGTATTTATTGTATCAATACTCACAATAGTTTTAGGATTTTCATTAATAGAATCAATTGGAATATCTAGTGTATTTATTTCTTTAGCTGCAATTGGAGGAGTATCTTCTTATATTTTTACAGGAATGGGAGTTAATACATTACCTTATTCTTTAGGTTATGTGAGTTTAATTAATTTCTTTATAATAATTTTGTTTTCAATACCTTGTGCATATGCAGGAGCATATCTCTCTCATAAATTACCTGAAAGAAGGTTACAACAAATATTTTCAATTGTATTATTCATATTAGCTATAAAAATGATGTTTTAATTCCAAGTATCACTTTTTTTTAAGATAACTCCAGTCCCATGAGCGGTAACATGACAAACTGTTCCACTTCCATCAAGAATATCGTATTCTAAGGTTAAATCTAAAATTCCATTACAACCATCATCTCTTGCAGAATTACATAAATTAGAAATAGCTTGATTCTTTACTTTTTTCATATCTTCCAAAAGTAATTTTTCGTTTTGTTCAAAACCCATAGGATGTTTAGATTTGTAAATAACTTTACCTTCATAAACACCATTATATTTAATTATTTCTTGATCCCATAAATGAGTAGTGCTTAAAAGTAAAACTCCTAAATCATTAATATCAATTTCTAAACTTTCATCATAATTATTATTTTCTTCAATAGGGCGGATTAAAGGATAATTAACTCCAGTAATCTTTGATTTTAGTTTCATCCAACATTTATATAAAAAACCCATAATTTTTTTAAATATTCCAGACATATAAGATATAACTGCTAAAACAACAATAATAACGAAATAATTAATTAAAGTAGGAATTGCTGCTTGTAAAATTACAAATAGTGCTCCAACTGTAATAACATTAAATCCTAATGTTGGGTTCGCAATGATAAATCCATAAACAACTGTAACTGCAAATAATATAAATGCACTAACAGCTCCAGTAGTTTCACCCATATATTTATTCGCAAAATAAGTTTCTACATATCCTGCAGCTAAGGGAGAAAATGCTAATCCTAAGTTCCATCCCAAAATAGCTAAATTTATCATTAAACAAAATTCATAGGTTAATAATCCTGCTATTGTACCTAATGTTATACAAAATGCAGCTTCCCCAATATCATCTAATTTTTCTTGAGTTTCTGCATTTAGCCTCATATTAACATCCATTAAAATTTTTTAAATTTTAAAAAAAGTTTATTTATTTATTTATTTGTAAGATATTGCGGTTCCATAAGCAGTAACAAGTATTGTATTACCCATGGTACCACCTAAATTGTTATAAGATATTTTAAGTCCAATGATGCCGTTCGCTCCTTTTTCAGTAGCTTTTTCTTTCATACTGTTTAGGGCAAGTTCTCTAGCTTTTTGAACTTCTTCTTCATATTTGGATGTTCGTCCACCAACTACATCACGAACTCCTGAAAATAAATCCTTATATACATTAGCACCTATTAATGATTCTCCAGTAACTAAACCATGATATTTAACAATATCTTTATTTTCTAATGTATTAGTTGATGATAAAAGCATATTTTATTCACCTAAATTTTAATTTTATAAAATAAATTAATCTATTAAAAAGATTATAATAACCATAATCTTTTTAAAAATTCTCAATTTTTATTTAATTATCTTAAAAATGTCATATATGCCCAAACTGCAACAAAAACAATTATTAATACAAAAACCATTATTCTTGATTTTTTCATATTGTTTTGTCTTAATGCTATAACTTTATCACATTCTTCAGAACATGTTTTTTCATTCATAGGTATAGGTGTTCCGCATACAGGGCAATGTTTATGTGGTTCTACTGCCATTTTATCTCATTCTCCTTATTTTTTTTTATTTAGAAATAACTCTTGTTCCTATTTTTTCGCCATTAATTGCTTTTTTTAAGTTTTCAGGTTTGTTTCCATTACAAATAACGGTTTCTAATGAGGATCGTTTAATCATTTGTATGGCTGTCATATCAAAGAATTCATAAGTTCCTGCTTTAACATCATTTCCTTTAATGAATTCCATCATATCACTAGCGGTAATTTCACTAATCAATTCAGCATCATTAAACTTATTTGGATCTTTAGTATACATTCCATCAACAGATGTTAAATTAACTAAAATATCTGCTTTAACATATTCTGCTAAAATAGCTGCTACTGCATCAGTACTGTGAGCAGGTTCTGTTCCACCCATTACAACAATTTTTCCTGTTGCAGAATATTCTAAAGCTTCTTGGAAATTATGTGGAACCTTTTGGTATGCTACATCTTCAAGAGCAGAAAGTAAAAGTTTTGCATTAATTCTAGTTACTTCTATTCCAATATCATCACATTTAGCTTCCCCACAATTTAAGTCTCTAACAACTTTTATATATTCTCTTGCGGGCTTTCCTCCACCTACAACAACAAATAACTCATTATCTTCACTAATAGATTTTAATATTTCAGCATATTCTTTAAACTTTTTAGAATCAAATTCTTGTATTAAAATTGATCCTCCAATTGCTGCTACTATTCTCATAAATTAATTCACCCATTTTAATAAAAATTTATTATTTAAATTTATCAATCTAATTTTTATTGTAATATAAAATTTATTATATTTATTTAAATCATGTTATTTAAATCTTAAATAAATCTAAAATTAGTACCTAAATTATATATTCAAGTTTCAATAAATATTACTATATTATAATACAATGGAATTAAAATTAATTCTAATTTTTTTAATTTTTATTATCTTATCAAAAAATTTATCAAAATCATGGAGTGAATCAATTGTCAGAAGTATCATCAAAAGACTTATATGAGTTTAAAAGAACTTTAAGAGAATTATCTGAAAAAAAAGGAAGAGGGACTGAATTAGTATCAGTATACATACCTCATGATAAACAAATTAGTGATGTTGCTAAGCAAATGAGAGATGAACTTGGACAAAGTTCTAATATAAAAAGTAAAACAACCAAAAAAAATGTTCAATCTGCTATTGAAGTTATTATACAAAGAATAAGATTATTCAAACAAGCTCCTGAAAAAGGATTAGTATTATTTACTGGAATGATACCAAAAGGAGGGCCTGGGACTGAAAAAATGGAAACATATGTTTTTGAACCTCCTGAAGCAATAAGCACTTATTGGTACATTTGTGATAATGTATTCTATTTAGAACCTTTGGAAGAAATGATTGAAACTAAAGAAATTTATGGGATAACTGTATTGGATAGAAAAGAAGCAACAATAGCTACTCTTAAAGGGAAAAAAATAGAAATTTTGAAACATTTAACTAGTGGTGTTCCAGGAAAACATAAAGCAGGTGGGCAATCACAAAGAAGATTTGATCGTGTAATTGACCTTGCAGCTCATGAATTTAAGAAAAGAATTGGGGAACATATGAATAATGCTTTTTTAGATATTGATGATTTAAAAGGTGTAATTATAGGTGGTCCAGGAAATACTAAAGAGGAATTTCTTAAAGGAGAATATCTTCATTATGAAATAAAACAGAAAGTTATTGCTACTATTGATACCTCTTATACTGGTGAATTTGGTATACGTGAAATCATTGATAAATCTATGGATATCCTTGAAGAAATGGATGTAATGAAAGAAAAACATATTGTACAAGGATTTTTAAAGGAATTAATTAATGAAAAAGGATTAGCTTCTTATGGTGAAAAAGAAGTAAGAAATAATTTGCAAATGGGAGCTGTTGATACACTTCTTTTATCCGAGGGGCTCCGTTCACACAGAAAAACTTATCAATGCTCAGTATGTGGTTTTGAGTTTAATAAAACATTGAAAGATGGTGAACCTGAAGAAGAAATTCTCTGTAAAGATTGTAATGAAAAAATGAAAATTGTAAAATCTGTAGATATTATTGATGAATTAAGTGAACTAGCAGAACAAACAGCTTCTAATGTTGAGATAATATCCACAGAAACTGAAGAAGGAATGCAATTATTTAGAGCATTTGGTGGAATTGCTGCTATTTTAAGATATCATGTGTAAAAATAGAAAATATTTTTATAGTTAAAAAATATATTATGAACAATGGAGCTAAATTATGAAATTGGTTGAAGAGGAAATTATTAAAGGAAGATTTTCAGTTCTTGTAAATAATAAAGTTATTGAGGTAGATAGTACAAAATTGGGGTCTACTCGTAAAGAAATATTATGTTCAATGAAAGAAATCACAGATGAATATGATGAATTTTTCATTCCAGGAACTATAATGTTAAGTGATAAAGCAACTTTCCAATTAAGAATGCAAGAATCTTGTGAATAATTTCATTTCTGAATCATTTTAATTTTATTTTTTTTATCTTATTTTTTTTTATTTTTTCATTTTTTTATTTAAACAGTTTTTACAATATTTTTTTTATTTTTTTGAGAAATTTTTAATTTTTTTTATTTTTTCATGTTTATTTTTTCTACAAACTTTTAAGATTTTATAATTTTTTACAAATTTGGTTATTTGTATAAAATAGAATACTATAAATGCTATGAAACTATACATATTAATGAATAATTAAAAATTATTGAATATTTTTTAATTATGTAATTTATGAAATTGGAGGATAATATGTCATACGTTGATGAAGTAATAACTCGTACTATAAAAGAAAATCCGAGTGAAGTAGAATTTCACCAAACTTTAAATGAAGTTTTAAAATCAATTGAAGTTGTTGTGGATGAAAATGAAGACGCATACAGAAAAGATGCAGTTTTAGAAAGATTAGTTAATCCAGAAAGACAAATTAAATTTAGAGTTCCATGGGTTGATGATGAAGGTCAAGTAAAATTAAACACAGGATATCGTGTACAATTTAACAGTGCATTAGGACCTTACAAAGGAGGACTTCGTTTCCACCCTTCAGTAAATATAGGAATTATCAAATTTTTAGGTTTTGAACAAATATTTAAAAATGCATTAACTGATCTCCCTATTGGTGGAGGTAAAGGAGGATCTGATTTTGATCCTAAAGGAAAATCCGACAGAGAAGTAATGGCATTTTGTCAAAGTTTTATGACTGAATTATACCGCCATATCGGTGATACTCAAGATGTACCTGCAGGAGATATAGGTGTAGGTGGTAGAGAAATCGGTTACTTATACGGAGAATATAAAAGAATTACTAAAAGATTTGAAGGAGTATTAACTGGAAAAGGATTATCTTTTGGAGGATCATTAGCAAGAACCGAAGCAACTGGGTACGGATTATTATATTTAACTGAAGAAATGTTAAAAGCAAATGGTAATGATATTGCTGATAAAACAGTAACTGTATCTGGATCAGGTAATGTAGCAACTTTTGCAATTCAAAAAGCACAAGAATTAGGTGCTAATGTTGTAACTGCATCTGATTCAACTGGTTGGATTTATGATCCTGAAGGTATTGACATTAATTTACTCAGAGAAATCAAGGAAATTAGACGTGGTAGAGTAAGTGAATACGCTGATGAAAGAAAATCTGCAGAATACCATGAAGGTACAGGAGTATGGAGTATAAAAACTGATATTGCTCTTCCTTGTGCTACTCAAAATGAATTAAACCTTGATGATGCAAAAGCTTTAGTAGATAATGGTGCATTTGCAGTAGCTGAAGGAGCAAACATGCCTACTACTTTAGATGCAACTGAATATTTACAAGACAATAATGTATTATTTGCTCCAGCAAAAGCAGCTAACGCTGGTGGAGTAGCTGTTTCAGCATTAGAAATGAGTCAAAATGCAGAAAAATTACATTGGAGCTTTGAAGAAGTAGACAACTTACTTAAGAGAACAATGGTTAACATCTTCCATGCATTAGATGACACATCTAAAGAATATGATGCTGAAGGAAATTACGTTCTTGGAGCTAACATTGCAGGATTTAAACGTGTCGTAGATGCAATGACTTCCCAAGGAATTGTCTAAATATATTAAAAATTAATTGTGAACATTAAATTTTTGTTGTTCACAATTTTATTATCTTTTTTTAAATCAATCTTTTTTGTTAAAACCCCTTTTTTTAGGAATTTAAAAACGATTTTTTTATTCGTTCAATTTTAATTCTCATTTTTTTAATTTTTTATAGAATTCTTTTTAATATTATCTAATTTTTTATTAAAACATTCAACTTTTTTTATTAAATATATACATTTATATATGATTAATAACTTAATTATCTACGAAGTTAATTAAAAACTTCAAAAAATTAAATGTATAAATATTTAAAATGTTAAAAATTGTAAAAACTTTCTATAATATTAAAAAAAGATAAAAAAATATAGAATAAAAAAGAATTTTTTCTAAAAAAAATATAAAATTTTGAAAAATGGTAGATAAAATGAAGCAAAAATTTAATCCTCAGGGGAGTGATAATTTAATAGTCAATCAAAATATAATTAATGAAATTAAAAAAGATTATATTCATGGAAAAGAAACTAAATCACTTCTTTTTAAAAAATATGGTCTAAAATATGGAATTGATCGATTTACATTTATGGAAATAATAAACAACATAAATCAAGAACTTGGAATAAATAAACAATCTCCCATTAATAAAAAAGCTAACTGGTTAATAAATTCTCGAATGGAAATGAATTTAGAGCACACTTATTACAATCCATATAATATTAATAAAAAATAATATGAATGAGTTTTAATGGAAACATATCCTAAATATAATCCAAGAGAGGTGATGAACTAATACTAAAATGTTTAAATAATAATTTTTAGAAACTAAAAATGGAAAAACGCCTTTTTATAAAATTAAATAATAATAATTTAAAAAAATAATTTAGGTTGGTATAAAATAAACTTAATTCAAAAAAATAAAAAAAGAACTCTTGATAGTTGAACATATAATTAAAAAGAGGAGAGTGATTAAAAAAATTAAATGAGGTGAAATAATTTTAAAAACAATAAAAAAATCTATTTATGGGATCGATATAAATTAAATAATTAAAAAATATCGATCCTAAATTCTCATATTTTAAAAAAAAGTAAAAAATTTATAAATTAAAAATTATAATCTACTAACTTTAATTAAAGATTCAACAGGCACTCCTTCTACTTCTGAAAGGCCTGCTTTATCAATTAATACAGTACAAACTGTTGGTTCAGCTCCAAGATCTCTAACTGCATTAATAACTTCTCTCATAGTTTTACCACTAGTAATAACATCATCAACAATAACAACTTTTTTTCCTTCAACAGATCCAAAATTACTACTAATTGTACCTTCACTATCACTATCTACTTTTTTATGTTTATTTGGATGATAAACTGCAAGAGATGTTTTATTTCCAGTTTTATCTTCGATAAATTCAGCCATTAAAACTGAAAATGGAATTCCACTAATAGCTACACCAATAACTGTATCAATATCCCCATGAGTTATTGCCATATCACCTAATGCTGCAGATATATATCGAAGTCTTGAAGAGCTTGCTCCTAAACTCTTCCAATTAATTGCAAAATCAACAGGTTTTTGTTTAGGTTCTTCTTTTTCATCATTTTTTTGGAGAGTTAACCATCTAGCTGTATCCATTGAAACATTAAGTTCATCAGCAATTTCTCCAGTTGTAAAACCATGGCTTCTAAGTTCATTAGCTCTATTTATAAGTTTTGAATTCATTTTATCACGAATTTTACCTATTTAAAAATATAAATTTCTTTTTATAGAAGTAATAAAATATTTAAATTTTATCCAAAGGTATTGGAACATGTTCTTTAGAAGATTTATTCGCAGCTAATACCATTCTAAGAGCATTAAGTCCATCTTCACCAGTAATAACTGGTTTTTCACCATTAACAATACATTCCAAAAAGGAATTTAATTCTTCTTTTAATGGTTCCTCATGGTTAATTTGGATATCTTGAGCAAATTTACCATGAACATCTAAACTTTGATCAATATAATCTACAGAAATAATCCCATCAGTTCCTGTTATTTCTATTTGTCGTCGTTTATAAGGGGTTAACCAGTTAACTTCTAATATTCCAGTAACGTCTTCAAAGTTTACCATAATTTCAGCATGATCTTCATATTCACATTTATCGAGAATACTTCCCATAGTAGCATAAACTTGTTCAACTTCTTCATCGAATAAGTAGTACATAACATCTAAATCGTGAATTGCTAAATCAATTGCTACTCCTACGTCTTTTATTCTTGGAGGGAATGGACCGACTCTTTTAGCTGATGCAGATACAACATCACCAATAACATCATTTTCAATTAATTCTTTAGCTTTTTGTACTGCAGGATTAAATCTTTCAACATGTCCAGTACCTAAAATAACTCCTTTTTCTTTTGCAGCTTTAATCATTCCTTCTGCTTCTTCTTCAGTAAAAGCAATAGGTTTTTCTACTAAAACATGTTTGCCATGTTCTATAGCTTTCATTACTACATCATAATGGTGAGTTGTAGGTACACAAACACTAACAACTTCAATTTCAGGATCACATAATAAATCTTCAATATCACTGTAACCCTTTGTGTCATATTTTTTACAAACTTTTTTTAAAGTTCTTTCACTTACATCTGAAACAGCTATAAGATTTGCATTTTCTAATCTATAATACACACGTGCATGGTTATAACCCATTGCTCCGACACCAATAACTCCTACGTTAACAGTTCTCACAATTATTTCCTCCAAATTTTATTGAATAATTACTTATTATTGTCTTTGTCTAAAAACTAATTTAAAGTTTTAGATAATATTATTATTATATTAAATATCGTTCTATATTAATTTAACTATCAATTCAATTTTCTTTTTATTATTGTAATTTATTTCAAATGTTCATTTTTTTGACAAATTTTTTTTCAATTTGATTAAATGGAAAAATTAAATATAATTTAACATTTCTCTTCCAATAGATGTTCCTAATTGTTTTGCATCTCTAATGGAACCAGTTATACTAGTTTTAAATAATATTTCTCCATTTTTGTCTAATAATATGGAATTAAGTTTTAATTCTTTATTTTCAAATAATGATATTGCACCTAAAGGCCATTGGCAACCTACTCCTACTTCTTCTAAAATACTTTTTTCAGATAGAACTTCTTGGAAACTGACATAATCACTTAATTTTTGTATAACTTCTTTTTTATTAGAATCTTTTCTTGCTATTATTGCAATTGCCCCTTGGCCCGCGGCGGGATAAATATAATCAGTGGAAAATTTAGTTTTAATATATTGGGTTAATCCTAAGCGTTTTAATCCAGCTTCTGCCATAATAGTGGCATCAACTTCTCCTTTTAAAACTTTATGTATACGAGTTTCAATATTTCCACGTATAGGTTTTAATTTAAAACCTTTATTATAATGATTACAAAAAGCTTCTCTTCTTAAACTACTACTTCCAAGTGATGAACCTTCAGATAAATCATCCCATTCGTATTGTGATATTAAAACCTCATTTGGAGATTCTCTAAGAGGAATGGCTACAATTTCAAGATCTTCATCTAATTCAGTAGGAACATCTTTAAGACTATGAACCGCAAAATCTACTTCTTCTTCTAATACTACTTTATCTAATTCTTTAGTGAATAATCCTTTAGAATCCATATTATACAGTTGAGAATTAGTAATTTTATCTCCTTTAGTTTTAATAATTTCAGTTTCAACTTCTTCGCCACTGATTTGGGATAATGCTTTACTTACCTGGTTAGTTTGTGCAAGGGCAAGTTTACTTCCTCTAGTTCCAACAATCATTTATTTCGCCTTTAAAATTTTTAAATAAAAAAATATAATTTATTTAATAAAAAAAGTTTTTTTTTAAAAAATCAATAGTTATTCATTTCAATTTTACTTTTTCATATAATATAAATCTTATTTATTAACTTAATTTTTATTGAATTTCTATTTAAACTTAAAAATTTAATTAAATTTATTATCTTTGTATTAAAATATTAAAATTTTATCTTTTACTTATATCTGAGTATTTTGATCTATAAATAAAAAGTATATTATGCTTATTTTTAATAGAAAATTTAATTGCATCATTATAATTTTTATAATAAGGGATTTCAGTTTTCATTTGTTTTTTTAAATTAAAACCTAATTCATCTGTGAAAATTAAGTCAATTTTATCAGAATAAATTTTTTCCTCTAATAATTGAATTAATTCTTTTTCATTTATTTCTTCACAGGTAACTCCATATTTCCCTCCAATAATTACAGTATAATTATCTAAATTTTTTATCATATTCATAGAACAATTTATGGCTTTAACATTCAAACCAGGATTTATTTCCTCAAAAACAACTTGGTTATTAATAATTCTTTTAGAAGTCCTGCCATCAATTCCTTTAAAATTAGTCAATCCTTTTGAAATAATTTCAGATTTAATGTTTAATGATAAACTGGCTGTAATAGCAGATAAAATGTTTAAAACATTATGTTTTCCTGGAGCGAATGTTTTAACATTCATTTTTCCATTTAAAATATTTCCATTAATAGTTTTTAAATTATTATATTCTATATCGATTGTTGTAATGTCTAAAGAATATTCAATACTATGAACTCTAACAGAAGCATTAGAATTTTTTGAATTAATTGAAAATGAATTTATTTTATATTCATATTCCTTAGCTTCTTTTGGATAATATTTTTTCAGTGTTTCTTCTTCAATAACTACTATTTTACAATTAAATACCTGTTTTTTTGCTTCTCGAGCAGTACTAGTATTTTTAGCTATGGGATAATTTTCAATTAAATTAGTTAATATTCCTATATCTCCCAATCCAGTAACACCTAAAGAACTTTCCCAGATTACAGATTCATAATTAAATTCATAATCCTCATTTTTTGAAAACTTTTCAGAGGGTACAATATTACATTTAGGATTTATTATACTTCTACTAATTTTTATAGTTTCAATAATGTTTGCAGGAGTTATACTTAAGTTATTTTTCAAAATAATTTTTTTATCATCTTTAAACAAAAATGCACCAAGACTAGAAAGTATTAATAAACTTCTATTTAAATTCATTATTTCTTTAAGTATAAAAACAGTACTAGTTTTACCTTTAACTCCAGTAACTTCAACTAAAGGAATATCTAATTTTTCACGTTCATTGTTCCATTGTTTCAAAATCATTTTAACTGTTTCATGATGATTTAAAAAAATGAATTTTTTAATGTTTTTCCCAGCAATCTCTTCCTTGGATATGGGACAATGAACTGGGTAAATTATGTAAAATTTTTCTTTATAATCTTCATATTTTGATATAGATTTAAATTCGTCTAAATCTTTAATTATTTTAACATTATATGATTCTAACTGATTTATATCATTTTTTTTCAAAGTTTTATAAAAATCATATGCAAAGACTTTAAAACCTAATTTGCTCAGTTCAATACTTATATTTATTCCGCCGTGAGTTAAATCAATAACAAGTGCTTCCATAATTTTACGACCTATATTTAAAAAAAGAAGATTAATTATAAACTTCTACTATTAGCACTAACTCCGCCTTCATTTAATTTGTCTTTAACTTTTTTATAGAAATATTTGTTATTAGTTCTAATGAAAACAACATCTTTTTCAGATTTTTTAAATATTAACTCTTCCATATAGTTAATTTCTTTATGAATTTGCCCATCCATAACATATACGGCTTTTTTACCTTTTTTAAGAAGTTTAACTCTAATTTCACTATTATCTGAAACTATGAAAGGTCTTAACCCTAATTTATATGGGCATATAGGTATTATTATAAATCCTCCAACTTTGGGATCTACAATTGGTCCTCCAGCAGACATTGAATAAGCAGTTGAACCACTTGGTGTAGAAATAATTAAACCGTCTGCTCTGAATTCTTCAACTATTTCTCCATCTACTGTAATCTCGAAGTATAACATTTTAGCAGGTTTTGCTGTCATAATCACAACTTCATTTAATGCAGGGAATATGTGATTTTCATGAGAAACAGTTAGTTGGGTACGTTTTTCTTTATAATAATCTCCTTCTAAAATATGGTCTAAAGTTTCAAAAGTGTTATTAACTTCAATTTCAGTTAAAAATCCAACTGTTCCCATATTTATTCCAAATATGGGTATTTCGCGTGTTAATTGATTTTGGGTTCTAAGTAGTGTTCCATCTCCTCCAAGAATAACTGCCATATCTGTTTTAAAATTTTTGAGAGGTTGGGATAAACTTTCAAAATCAATATTAAAATTAAGATTTTTTAAATAATCTTCAATTTGTGGAGTTTCTTTTCTTGTTTCTTTAATAATTTCATTTAAGTTTGGATTAACTTTAATTTCTTCTAATTTATTGGCTAAACTTTCTTCAATTATTACTTTAATTCCTTTGTTCAATAAATATTCGATGATTTTTACAGAGAAAAGCATTGATTTATATTCATCAACACGACTAACTATTCCCATACATTTTATAGCTTTAGTTTCATCATTATTAACGATTTTAATAATTTTATCATGTAATTCTTTGTTACTTGCACTAATAATAACAGTTTTTTCGTAAATGCTTAATTCACTATTTAATTTCTCACCATATTGGTTAGTAACTATTGCTCCTGCTTCTTCTGCAATTAATTTAGATGCTGAAATGTCTATAATTCTACTTCCTCTTAAATCTAAGAAAACATCATATTTTCCACTTGCAATATAAGTTAATTCTAAAACAACAGAACCTAAAACTCTCATTCTTCTAGCAGTATCAATTAATTTAGATGCAGAAAATGTTTTAGTTTTAGTGAATCCTCCTAAAGTTAAATTTGTTAAGTCAGTTTCAGTAGATGGGACCATTTTTTCCCCGTTCATTAAAGCTCCTCTACCCTTAACTGCTTCATATGTATTACCACTAGAATAATTTTTAACAAACCCTGCCTGTACATCTTCAAGTGTAGCAACTCTTCCATCTGGAACTTCTGCTACTGCTACAGATATACCAAATGCTGGTATATTTTTAATAGCATTAAATGTTCCATCGAGAGGATCTATTAAAAAAATGTATTTAGCTTTCTCTTCGGAATCTATATTTGATTCAACAGAAGGAGAATCTGGATTTAGCTCTTCGGTTATATGTGCAGGTCTTTGTGTTCCTTTTCCTAATTTTAACTCTCCAATTTCCTCACTGATAAGATAAGAATAAAAATCTGCATTTTTTAAAATTTTTATTACTTCATTTTCAGCAACTATGTCAATATAAGAAGTTGGGGTTCCATCTGCTCCAATTTTAACAAATTCTGCAGATTTTGGATTTCCTACATAAACTTTTAATAATTTTTCAACATTTCTTATAATTTGTTTAGAAATGTCTTCACACATTTTTATTTCGTCATCATCCATTTTACCTAAATCTCCTTAATTTTAATATTTATTCAATAATATCCTCATTTAAATACACTACAGATGCTACAACGGAACCTTTATTTTCCACTGTGTGTTCAATACTTTCCACAATTAAGTCATTAATTTTAACGCAACGCTTATTCATCATGTACTTAACCATTTCAATTGCTTCATTTCGAATAGATTCTTCATTATCATTTATACCGGTTGTTTCAACGACACACCCTAAACGATCACCAATAGCTACAGCTACACATGCACAAATTTTATTCCCTACTTTTTTACTAGTTACTTCGGATAAAACACAATTAACCATCGCACCTGCTTTTAATTTAGGCAAAGGTTCTAGTTCTGTATTTTCACCTAACATACTTGAAACTTTAATTAAATTAACATCACCAATACCTGCTTCAGATAATGCATTATCAAACGCATTAAGTTTAGTTGGACCCTCTGCTTTTCCTGATACAATAGCTATTTTCATTTTTATCAACAATTTTAAATTATATTAATTTTTTTTCTAATTTACTTATATTTACTTTTTTGACTTTAACTATTATATTATTATTCATAATTAAATTTATGAAGTTCATTTTATCCGAATACTTTATATAAAATGTTAACCTAATTTATAATTAATCTAATTATAATAGATTAGGTTGAAATTTTACTATAATAAAACTAAATTCTTATTTTAAAATATATTAAAAAAAAGTTTTAAAAGTATTATAAGTTCAATTTACCTACTAAACAGATTACTAAAATGACAAATAATCAATTCAAAAAAATTTTATAACGAGGTTTAAATAATGGCAACTAAAGTAGTAGAAATCAAAACATTAAAAATCGGTAAATATATTGTATTAGGTGGAGAAGCATCTAAAATCACTAGTTTAACAACATCTTCCCCAGGTAAACATGGAGCAGCAAAAGCAAGACTTGAAGCTGTAGGAATTTTTGATCATCAAAAAAGAAGTATAGTTAAACCTGTAAACACAAAAGTAGATATTCCAATAATTGATAAAAGAGTAGGACAAATAATCTCTATTCAACCTGATACTGTTCAATTAATGGATATGGAAAGTTATGAAACTATCGATCTTCCTATGCCAGATGATGAATTAAAAGACCAAATAACTGAAGGTATTGAAGTAGAATATATTCTCGCAATGGGAAATATGAAAATCATGAGAACTAAAGGTAGTTCTCGTTAAGAATTATAAAACTAATTCTTAACTTATTTTTTCTTTTTTTAATTATTTTATCATATATTTTTAAATACATTTAGGATAAAATTGGCATGCTTTTTAATACTTATGAACCATGGAAATTTGCTTTTTCTCAAGAAACCTCAAATTTAGAGGATATTAATAATAATGAAAATTTTGAGGATTCTAATTTATGGGGCATAATAGGGGTTCCATTTGACAGCACTTGTTCTTATCATAATGGTTCTAGATATGGTCCTATAGTTATAAGGGAAGCGTCATTTGGGTTTGAAAAATTTAATAGCACTTATCAAACTAACTTAGAAACTATTTTTTATGACTTTGGAGATAGCAATATAATTCATGGGAATTGTGAAAAAACTTGTGAAATTTTAGAGGGAAATATTGCAGATTTATTATCTAAAAATATTAAACCAATTATATTGGGTGGAGAACATAGTCTCACTATTGCATCATTAAATGCTTTATCTAAAATTTATAATGTGTCAGATATAACTATAATTCATATTGATGCTCATAGAGATATTATAAACACTTATCAAGGAGAAAAATATTCGCATGCTACTGTATTGAGAAGAATATATGATTTGAACCCTAAAGAAATTATTCAAATAGGTATACGCTCAGAGTCAGAAGAAGAAAATGATTTTATTAAAAATAGTAATAATATTAAAACTTTCACTCCCTCAGACTTAAAAAAGGATTTTTCAATTTTAAATGATTATTTAAAATCAATTAATGGCCCTATTTATTTAACAATTGATATGGATGGATTAGATCCTTCAATTGCACCGAGTGTAGGAAATCCTACTCATAATGGTTTAAACGCTAATGAAGTAAATCAAATATTAGAAATTATAACTGAAAAAAATGTTATTGGTTTTGATTTAATGGAAGTAGCAACAAATAAATTAGGAGATATCACAGCTGTTTTAGCAGCTAAATTTATATTAGACTTTTTATTATTAATTCAATAATAAAAAAAGTTTATTACCATTTTTCCCAATGAATCTTAGTTTCATCCCACTTATTTTTAACTTTTTGAGGTCCTTTAGGATATCCTAATGCTATTAAAGCAAAAGGCACAATATTTTCAGGTAAATTAAAGTATTCTTTTAATTTATTAACTCTCTCTTCTACAGGGTAAATACCTGTCCATACTGCACCTAAACCTAATGCTTCTATACATAAAAGCATATTTTCTGTTGCAGCAGAGCAATCTTCAATCCAATAATCTTTGGAATTTTTTAAAGTTTTTTCCATATCTCCAACTACAATAATTCCTGCTTTTGCGTTTTTAAACATTTTAGCATATTTATGTATATTACCCATATCTTTAACAGTTTCATTGTTTTGAATTACTATAAATTGCCAAGGTTGAAAATTACAAGTTGAAGGTGCAGACATGCCTGCTTTTAAAATTAATAATAAATCTTCTTTATTAATTTCATCGTCTGTATATGTTCTAACACTTTTACGATTAAATATATTATTTAAAATAATTTCTTTTTCATTTTTACCCATATTATTCCCCAACTAAAATTTTATATAATACTTTTAATAATACTTAAAATATAATTTATTTTTTCAGTAATATATTTATTTTTATAGTTAAAATAAATTAATAAAAAATTAATTAAGGAGAAAAGTTAATGTACGAACGAGAAATAGAACTTTCAGGCCATATAATTGATTCATTAACTTTACCTAAGTCAATGGATATTATAATGGATAAAGGTGGAGATTTTGATTTTATTGAATTTGAAGTTGGAAAAAGAAAATCAGATATAAGTAGGGCTAAAATGTTAGTTTCAGCTGAATCTCCCGAAGTTCTAGATAGTATATTAGATGAACTATCTGTTTTAGGTGTTTCAATAGCTGAAATAAAAGAAGCTAATTTAGTACCATCACCTAAGGACAAAGTTTCTCCTGAGGGATTTTATTCAACCACTAATTATGCAACACATGTATTGTATGATGGAAATTGGATACTTGTAGATAATATCGAAATGGATTGTATGATTGTAATAGATGAAAATAAACAATTTGCTTATTGTAAACCTTTAAATGATTTAAAAAAAGGTGATATGGTAGTAGTAGGAAGAGAAGGTATTAAAGTTGCACCTCCTGAAAGAGTAAGAGGTAAACAAGGTGTATTTGAATTCATGAATAGTGAAGTCTCTTCAGAAAAACCATTATTATCCATAGCTAAAGATATAGCCACTGAAATTAAAGAAGTAAAAGAAAAAGGTGGGAAAATAGCACTTGTTGGAGGTCCAGCAATAGTACATACAGGTTCAGCAAAATTCATTGCAGCAATGATAAGAGAAGGTATAATTGATGTAGTATTTGCTGGAAATGCATTAGCAACTCATGATATTGAAAGTGATCAATTCGGAACAAGTTTGGGAATTAATGTAGAAACAGGAGAAATTGTATCCCATGGACACACTCATCATATGAGAGCAATAAACAGAATAAATAAATCTGGTTCCATTAAAAATGCTGTTGAAGATGGAACTCTTAAAAGTGGAATAATGTATGAATGTATTAAAAATAATGTTCCTTATGTATTAGCAGGATCAATACGTGATGATGGACCATTACCTGATGTTATTACAGATATTACAGAATCACAAGCTAAAATGAGATATTATTGTCAAAAAGTAGATATGTGTTTAATGGTATCTACAATGTTACATTCTATAGCTACAGGTAATATGTTATCTGCACGTGTAAAAAGTATTTGTATTGATATAAATCCATCAACTGTTACTAAACTTGCTGATAGGGGAAGTGCTCAAGTAATGGGAGTAGTTACTGATATAGGTGCATTTTTACCAGTACTTTATGAATGTTTACATGAAGATAGTTTTATTTCTGAACAACTACCAGAATAATACTATTTTTCTTTTTTATAATTTTTGAGGTTTTTTTATTATGAATGAAAAGCATATTAAAGCCAATATTTTAGATTTAATTAATGAAGAAATTTATCCTGCAGAAATAATTATAAAAAATGGTATAATTTCTAAATTAAATAAATTAAATTCTAAAGATTCTCTTGATTATGAAGGTATTTTAGTTCCAGGTTTTATTGATAGTCATATTCATATTGAATCTACAATGTTATCTCCGGCTAATTTTGCAAAAGCGGTTCTTCCTTATGGAACTACTTCAGTTATAGCAGATCCTCATGAGATAGCTAATGTTTTAGGAATTCCTGGAGTAAAATTTATGATTCAAAATGGAGAGTCTGTGCCTTTTGATTTCTATTTTTCTGCTCCATCTTGTGTTCCAGCTACTAATTTTGAAACTAATGGTGCAGTACTTGATGTTAAAGATATTGAAGAGTTGTTTACTATACCAAATGTGATTTGTTTAGGGGAAATGATGAATTTTCCAGGGGTAGTAAATGATGATTTTAATGTTTTAGAGAAATTAAATTTAGCAAATAAGTTAGGTGTACCTATTGATGGTCATGCTCCATTGTTAACAGGTGAAAATTTAAGAAAATATGTGTCTACAGGTATAAGTACTGATCATGAATGTAGTAGTTTTAATGAAGCTATTGAAAAAAAGATGTTAGGTGTTAAAATTATGGTTCGTGAAGGGTCATCTGCTAAAAATATGGATGCTCTATTAAATATAAAAGATAGAATTAACTATTGGACAAAAGAATCTAAATTTGGAAATATATCTGTTAATGATTATGAAAAATTATTAAAACATCCAATATTTGATTTTTTAGTAAGTGACGATAAAGACCCTATTGATCTAAAAAATGGACATTTGGATAAACTAATTAAAAAAACAATAAGTTACGATATCGATCCAATTGAAGCAATAAAAATGGTTACTTTAAACCCTGCAAAGTATTATAATTTAAATTCTGGAGAAATAGCTGAAGGAAAAAAAGCAAATTTAGTTCTAATTGATAATTTAAATGATTTAAATGTTAAATTAACCTTCATTAATGGAGAAATCGTAGCTAAAGAAGGAAAAGCATTATTTGAGGTTGAAACTCCAAAAGTATCCAACACTTTTAATGTAATAATTAAAAACCCCGAAGATTTTGAAATAAAAACCCATATAAAAAATAATGTTAATGTTAAAATTATAGAAGCTATTGACTCTGAATTAATCACACATGAAATAACTGATAATTTAAAAGTTCAAAATGAAATTATTCAACCCGATATTGAAAAAGATATTTTAAAAATAAGTATCGTAGAAAGATATGGTCATAATAATGTTTCAAATGGTTTTATAAAAGGTTTTGGCCTTAAAAATGGTGCAATAGCCACATCTGTTGCCCATGATTCTCATAATATAATTGTCGTAGGTACTAATTCCAAGGATATGGCAAATGCAGTAAATATTATAATAAAAAATCAAGGCGGATTATCAGTATCAAATGGAAATATAGAAAAAAGTTTAAAATTACCAATTGCTGGATTAATGAGTGATGAAAATATAGATTATGTATCTAAAAATTTGATAAATTTGATAAACTTAGTAAAAAAATTAGGTTCAAATTTAGAAGCACCATTTATGACATTATCATTTATGGCTTTACTTGTAATTCCTGACTTGAAATTATCCGATCAAGGTTTATTTAGTCTAAATAAATTTGGATTTATAGATTTAATAGCAAATTAACTTTAAATCTATTAAATTTCATATCCCTTATTATTTAAACTTTCTTTTATTAAATTAATAGCCTCTTTATCTTCAGCACTACCAACTTTATTAATTACTCTTTCATTCTCTCTAAAACGGTCCAAATAGTATTCTCTTTTCTCATCATCTACTTTATCTACTCTACTATAATTTACAAGTGACTCTATAATACAATGAATACCCCGATTCATCGCGATAACATCTGTTTTATTTTTAACTATTTCATCCACATCGGAACAAATATAAACAGTTTCAACAGGTCTAATTGGATCATCTTTTTTAATTAATTTCTTTGTATCATTAACTGAAGCTTTAAAATATGCATCAATATTATTTAATATTAATGAATCTTCACTTTCATAATATTCATCTGGAATATTATTTAATAAAGATAATGTGAAATATAAAGGATTTGAAGTTATATTAACATAAAACTCTTTATTTTCCAATATATTTTCTAAAGTTTTACTTCCTTCAAAAATACGATTAACTATTTGATTATTTCCTTTAGCAATGGTACCAAAAGGTGCTGCATTGCGAGTGTTATCTTTATTTCTTGTTGTTAAAATCACTTCATATTGTTGACCATTTTTCATACCAACATCTTTAAGATTCATTACCATTTTTTCAAATCCTTAATATAATAATTTAATCATAAAAATAAAATTATTCTAATAATAATTTTGTTTATTTAACTTTAATAATTTACCTTTAACTAATAATTTAATCCTATTTTTACTTATATTTTTATATTAGTTATTACAAAAATTAAATATAATATATAACAATATTTAAAATTAACCACCATTTTAAATTATTATTCAAAATTAATTATATAGGGGAATGTTATGGCTTATAGAATGCGTACAGAACTATTAGAACAACCTCAAGCATTGAGAAAAACTTTTGAAGAAGAATCTATTAATATGGATAGAATTTCAAAAGAACTAAAAAAAGTAGATAGAATATATTTAATAGGTTGTGGAAGTTCTTTATCAACTCTTTACACTGTCCGAGATGCATTAGGAATGGTATCAGATTTTCCAATAATCGTCACTACTGGTTATGAATTTACTTATAGTAAAAATTTAGGTGATCAAAATGCTGCTGCAATATTTGCATCTCAATCTGGAGAAACAGCAGATACTTTAGCTGGACTTAAAAAAGCTAATCAATTAGGATTTAATACTATTTCAATATCTAATGAAAAAGATAGTTCTATGATTAAGGAAGCGAAAAATCCTATAATAACTAGAGGAAATAAAGAAGAAGCAATCCTTGGTACAAAAACTTATGTAACACAATTAGCTTGTCTTTATTACTTGTTATTTGCATCTTCAGATTATGAAAAGAAAGATGAAATAATAAAGGAATTGAATGAAATTCCAGATTTAATTGAAGAATTATTAAAGTCAACAGAAGAAGAGAATAAAATTTTAGCTGAAAAATATAAAAATGAGGATATTTTTTACTGTTTAGGTGGAGGTCCAAACTTTGGGCTTGCATATAAACTATCAATGACAATGTTAATGGAAGGAGCAATTAAACATGCATGCCCTTTATACGCGGCAGAATTCCGTCATGGTTTGATTGAAAGAGCAGAAAAGGATGTTCCGTTAATATTTTTAGAAGCAGGGTATCCTGTTGATGAATTAACTGAAAAAGCTATAAATTTTTCAAAAAAACTAGAATGTAAAACAATTATTTATAGACTAAAAGATTATGCAAATATTAATAATTTACTAGCACCTTTAGTTCTTGTTGTTCCTTTAGAATGGTTTGTATATTACTTAGCACATTTTAATGGAGAAGATCCAGGAAGTACTAGACATATTGGTAAAGTAAGATATGAATAATTTTCATTTCTTAAAAAAAAATTAGTACTATTTTTTTTAAATAAAAAAATAGTAAAAAATTTAATTTTATTTTAATTTTATTTTATAATTTAATTTAAATCTACTTTGTAAGTTTCTTCTTGTACCTTAGGAATTTCTAAGAATACAGTTCCTAATTTAAATTTAGCAGTAATTTCTTTAATTTTAATTTTAGCCGGTAATCTTACAGTTCTTTTAGCTTCACCAGTTCTAATTCCTTTAATTAAATATTCAGGTTTTGATGCACATGGTCTATCTATATCATCAATTGTTGATGGGAATTCTGCTTTAACAGTAACTTCATTTACAGTTGCTTCAACTTCAATTTTCTCTTTATCAACACCAGGTAAAAATACTTTAAGATAATAATAATCTCCAGCGTCAATTAAATCTAAATCAAGTTTGGAAGGGGTAGTTTCTCTATAATCTTGGAATCTACTGTCCATAGATTTTTGTACGCCTTTCATAGTTACCATTAAATCTTCCATACTTTTTCCAAGATCTGTGGAAACTCTATCAACTACAGTTTTACTTTTTTCGGCTCTTTGTTCAGCTCGTTCTTTTCCAGAATGTATGTCTTCTTTTACTTTTTCTCTATGGAGATGTGGTTTTTCTTCATTCATTTGTTCTTTTTCATCCATGTAATCCGACTCCTTATTTGATTTTATAATATTTATAGGAAATATATTTTTCCTTATGATTAAATAACTTTAAGTTACTTTATTATATTTAAATCTTATGATTTAAAATTATATTTTAAATTAATTAAATATACTTATTCTTAAAAATTAAAAATAATAAGTTCATTTATTACTTATTAACTTCTCTCTCAATCTTTTTAACTGAATCAAAAAGTTCTAATATGTCATTTATCCCTTCTCCTTCTGCTGCAGAAATTAATAAAGGATCTTCAGTTCTTTTTACAAATTCATCAACATACTCAAATCTTGAGCCATGATTTTCATATTCAGCAATATCAATTTTGTTAAATATGAATATGATAGGTACTTCAAATATTTCACGAATTTCTTCTAACAAATTAAACTGATGATCTAAAGTATATCCACAAGTTTCAGAAGCATCAAAGATAAATAAAATAGCATCAGCTAAATCTTCAAGTGCAACCATTGCATTCATTTCAATGTCATTCATATCAAGAATAGGTCTATCCAATAATCCAGGAGTATCGATAATTTGTATATGCTTCCAATTTCTTTCAATATGTCCAATTTGAATTCCTTTAGTTGTAAAAGGATAATCAGCAACTTCAGGTTCAGCATCTGTAATCTGACGAAGTAGTGTTGATTTACCTACATTTGGAAATCCTGCAATAACTATACTAGTTGCTTCAAAATTGATAGTTGGCATATTTCGTAATTGACTTTTTGCAAAATCTAAGAAATCTAAATCTTTCTCAATTTTATTAACTACAGAAGCTATACGTCCATATGCTTGTTTTCTAAGTTCTGAAGCTTTTTCAGGTTTTGATCTTCTAATTCTGGCAGCATAATCTTTTTCAAGTTGGGTTATAATTCCATATGCCCAATTTAATGCACCTAATGATTTTTTTAAATCATCAATACCTACAGTTATATCAATATAATCTTGATAAAATTCAGGTAATGCTTCAATAGTGGGAGTACGATCGTTAATCATTTTAATACGATCTTTAATTACTTGACAAGCAGTAACGACTCTAACTTCTTCAATTCTTTTTGGTTTTAAACGTCTAGGTATTCGGCTAGACCTAGCTTCATCTGCAGCTTTTTTCCCTCTCCTAAATCCTTTATCTAATAATTCGTCAGGAGTTGGAATTGTTGGTATCATCATAATAATCACTTAAATAATCTAATAAAATTGTTAAAAATTTCTATTCATAAATAATAAATTAATAAAAATAGTTTTAATAATAATTTGTTTTAAACTTATATAAAACTTATAGAAAAAAATAAGAAAATTAAATAAAATTTATTCTTTAAATATTTGTCCTTGAAATTTATAAATTTCTATATTTGAATCTCTTTTCCAAGTATCTGGATATAAACCTGCTTTTAAACATGTATGGGATAAAAATTCTTCTTTATCCATATTATGTTCTATGGGAACTTGAGGTAAAAGTAATCCACTATTAAAACCTTGTTTAACAATCAGCCCATCTACACCAAGAGTAATATTGTTAAGATATTCTGAATTATCATTAACTTTAATAATTTCTGGTTTGGTTAATACAGTAATTTCTAAGTTAATTTTTTCTAATTCTTCATTTTTGAGGGAAGGAAATCTTGGATCAGCAATTGCTGCAGAAATAGCAACATCAATAAGGGCCTGAACAAGAGGTTTTACTGGTTCAGGGTAACCAATACATCCTCTTAGTTCGTTATTTTCATTAATTGTACAAAAAACTCCAAGTATTTCTTTCAAATGCTCTGGACAATCTTCAGGTACTTTAATTTTTTCATTATTCTTAATTTTTTTTAAAATTGCTGTTCTAGCTATTTTTAACAAATATTTTCCATCATCATCATTTAATAACATTTTAAGTTCTCCTCTAAATTATTATTTAGTTACTTCCACCTACCATAGCATTTAATATTCTAGTGTTAGGACCACCATCACCAACAGGAGCAATTTGCCCATTTTTTCCACAAAATCCTACACTAAACTTAAAGTCATTTCCAATGGCATCTACATTTTTGAGAGTTTCTAAAATATTTCCAGATAAAGAAACATCTCTTAACTCTTGTCCAATTTCACCATTTTCTATTTTATATGATTCAACTGCATTAAATTGGAAAATTCCTTTTCCAGTGTCGACTTGTCCTCCTCTAGAACCTTTTAAATAAATACCTTCAGGAATATCTTCTATTAACTCTTCAAAAGTATTATCTCCAGGTTCTAAATAAGTATTACTCATTCGTACAATAGGTTGGTCGCTTATAGCGCTTCTAGCATTTCCACTAGATTTCATATCTAATTCAGAAGCAGATTCTCTTGAGGATAATAATGAAATTAACTTTCCATTTTCAACTAATTGGTTTTTACTAGTTTTAACACCTTCTACATCATATTCATAATAACCAAAACCATTTTTATTTGATGGATCGTCAAAAATATTGACTATATCAGAACCAATCACATCTCCTAATTTATCCTTAAGAACTGAATCATTTTGAAGAATAAGATCAGATTCAACAGCATGCCCCAAAGCTTCATGTATAAATACTCCAGTCAATTCATTATCTGTTATAATTGGGAATTTTCCTGAAGGAGGAGTATTAGCATTTAAAAGTCTTACAGCTTTTTCTCCTACTTTTCTACCGAAACTTTCAATATCTGCATCTTTAAGTACTTCATAACCCTTAACTCCACCTAAACTTCCATGACCAAACTGAATCAAGTTTCCTGAAGAAGCAACAGTATTTAACCATAATCCGACTCTGGTTTCGTTTTGAATAATTTCAGTACCTTCACTTGTCACTATTGCAGTTTCAGATTCACTATCTTGATAATTAAGTGTTGTACTAATTACATTATCTATAAGTGCACTTTTATTTGCATCTGCCATTAATTCTTTTTTTTCATCAATATCTACATCATTGACAGAAATTTTTCGAGGAGTTTTGACTTTATCTTTAATAATTTCTGTTTCTGCAAGTTTTACATTTCCTTTCAATGATTTAGATATTTTAATGGCAGTTTTTGATATTTCTTCTAATTTGTTTAAATCATTAGTATAAGCAAATCCCCAGGCTCCATTATTTAAAACTCTTATTCTTGCTCCATTAGAAATTCCAGTGTTAATTTCTTGAACTTTATTATCTTTCATTACAATATTAGTATTGTTTCCGTTTCCTGCATAAATATCTGCATAATCAACTTTATCTTCAATTTTATTAATTATTTTTTTGAAAAGGTCTATTTCTGATTCCATTTTTTCCCTACCTTAATAATTTTTTGTATTATATAAGTTTAAGTTTTAATTCTTCTTTACATTATTGTTTTTACTTATGTTTTTTAATGATATAAATTTTTGTTAGTAATCTTTCTAATATTTAATATTTTGATAATTATAATTTTTTTTATAAACTTTTTAAAAATTATTTTAGATTAATATTATCATTAATGCATTAAGAATCTTTTTAATTGTTTTAAAATTCTTAAAAAAATTCATTAATTTTATATAGAATAAAATTTTTAATGTAAATTAATATAATGATTGTTTTAATATATTAAAGGGTTTTTATTAAAATTTTAAAATCATTTGTTATCAACTAACTTTTATTAAGGGAATAAAATTTAGTTTACAGAATTTATCTAAAATTTTTTTGGGAGAGTTTGATAATTTGAAATTAAATACTAAAATATTAATTATATCTTTAATTTTTGTTTGTTTTATTACTGTAAGTGCTGTTTCAGCCATTAATACAATTACTGTTACTGCTAAACCAAGTGCAGGTGAAAAAATGGAGTATAAAGAGTATACTACGGTATTTTTAAATCATTGTCCATTATGTAATCATTCGGGCACATTATCTTTTAATCCAAAAGGTACGGCTGAAGGAGAAATTACATGTTCTCATTGTGATGCTGATTATTGTGCGGTTACAGGTAAAGATAAAAATGGTGGAGGATCTAGGGCTACTTTAACTATAATTAAACAATATTCTAATGGTACAGTATCTTCTAATTATTCTAATGGTGTATCTTTGGGGGATGTTAGTAATGAAGAGTTTGAATCTAATTTTAGTAATGTTTCTTCTTCAGATAATTCTTCACAAAATGTTAATCCTTTAGTTGCAGATTTTAACTATTCTATTTATACATTTAATAATTTGTTTTTTAAATATTATAATAAAGTTTCTCAATCTTTAGGTGTTTTATTTTAATGTTATTTTTTAAGAATTTTTAGATAACTTTATAAACATTAATTAACAATCGTTATATTATACTTATTAAAAATCATATATTTAAAAAAGGTGAGAAAATGACTATTGTAATAGGTTCTGGAGCTGGAGGAGCTATAATCGCAATGAAATTAGCAAAAAATAATTTTCCAGTCACAATAATAGAAAAAGGGCCTTATGTCTCAAGTAAAAATGCATTTGATTATTATGATAAACCTATTGAAGGAATAGACTTATTAAAAACTACATGTATAGGTGGTTCTACATTAGTTTCTGCAGGAAATGGGGTAAGATCACTTGAAAAAAATTTCAAAGAAATTGGAATAGACTTATCAAATGAATATGATGAAGTAGAGAAACTTTTAAACATTCATCAAATGGATGATAAACATATTGGGGAAGGAACACAAAAATTCATAGATATTGCAAAAGAATTTGGTTTTGAAGCAATGAAAATGCCAAAATTTATACGTGATGAAGAATGCACAATCTGTGGAAAATGTTCATTTGGATGCCCAAAAGATGCTAAATGGAGTTCAAAAGATTTCATTGACATTGCTGTTAAAAATGGTGCAAAATTATTAACTAACACTGAAGCAAATAAATTAATTTTTGAAAATAACAAAATCAAAGGAGTAGAAATAATAAAAAATAATGAAACTAAAATTATAGAATCAGACCAAATTATACTTGCAGCAGGAGCTATAAATTCTGCAATAATACTCCAAAAATCAGGTATTAATGCAGGTGAAAAATTATTCTTTGATCCATTTGTAACTGTTGGAGGACTACTCAAAGATATAGGATACAATCAAGAAGTTCAAATGAACGCTTTAGCAATTGGGGATAATTATATTTTAGCACCACATTTTTCAACATTTGCAGCAAATTATCTTAAAGAAAACGGTTACGATATTGAAAATAAAGATATTTTAAGTATAATGGTTAAAGTTCCAGATGATGGAATTGGAAAAGTAGAAGAAAATGGTAATGTAATTAAATATAATACTATAAATGATGTGAAAAGATTAGCAGAAGGTTCAGCAGCAGCGGGGGCTATTTTGGCTAAGGCGGGTGTAGATCCAACAACTATCACTTCAACAGTATTTAGAGGAGCTCATCCTGGAGGCACTGCCGCTATTGGTGAAGTAGTAGATAAAAACCTTCAAACTGAAATCGAAGGATTATATGTAGGAGATGCAAGTGTAATTCCTTGGGCTCCCGGAAAACCACCAATATTACTTATTTTAGCATTAGCTTTAAGATTAGCAAATCATTTAATTGAAAATTAAATTCAATTTTTTTCATTTTTTTTAGAATTGTTTATTAATTTCATCTTCAGAAATTAATCTTTCACAATAATGACATCTTAAAGTAATAGGGTCTCTTTTTAAAACATAAAATTTAGATTTAATTGGTTCTGCAGTGTTACTAATACATTTTGGATTAATACATTTAATTATGGAATCTAACTCTTCTTGAAGAGTAACTTGTGCTTTAGAAGCAATTTCATAATTTCTAATAATATTAATAGTAGCTTTTGGAGAAATTAAAGCAACTTGATCAAGTTCATTATTATCAAGTTCTCTATTTTCTATTTTAACAATATCTTTTTTCTCACCATTACTTGAAGAGACATTAATAGCTAAAGAAACGCTAGATTCTCCATCAGGAAGTCCTAAAATTCTCAATACATATAATGATTTATTTGCTGTAATGTGATCTATAACAGTTCCATCTTTAATAGGTTTAACTTTAAGCTCAGGTTTTTTCATATAAATATGTATATTAAATAATTTATTTAAAATTTATGAAAATGAGTTTATCCACAAAAAAATATTGTTTTAAAAAAAAGAAGATTAAGGATAAAAAAAATATCCTTAAGAAATAAATGTTTCAACAAATTTAGCATATGCTGGTCTTGTAATAAATACTCCAACCAATACTCCTAAAATTGTAGTGAAAGCGAAACCAGCAATAGTTCCTATACCACTAGCACCACGTGCAAATCCAATATAAGTTAAAGGCAACATAGCAGCAATCAAAGTACCTGCAGATGCAAAAATGATGAATAATGCATTTTTAACATTCATTCTAGCTCTAACCCTTTTATTTTTAGATTTACTTGATTGGTGTGATAATACTTCGTCCGTGATAATAATTTGATCATCAACTCCCGTACCAACACTAGCTATCAATCCTGCTATAGCCGCTAAATCTATATTCCAACTAATTATTGACGCTATTCCCAATACAATCAGCACTTCTGATAAACTGGTTATTAATATAGGAATAACAAGCATTGGTTTTCTATAACGAATAAATATGATTCCACTAATAGCCAAAATAGCAATTATACCTGCTACACAAACTCCTTCTAAGAATTGCTGTCCTAATTCTGCAGAAACCGTATTAGAACCAATTACATGAACTTTAACTGGTAATGATCCTGTTTTTAATACAGTATAAACAGTATTAGCTTTGGATTGAGTTGCTTGAACAGTATCTTCACTACCCGTAACTTCTAAATCCGTTACAGGTTCTCCTGTTGCAAGTTCAGCAGACAAACTTGGAGGATCGTTATCAATCTGTTTACCATCTAAGTACATAATTACTTTATGTCCAGATTTACCTTTAGCGACCTCAGCAAAATGTTTAGCTCCATCCGTAGTCAAACTAAAAGGCACAATCCATGAAGTTTCACCTTCTACTTTGTAACTTTCAACACTCGCAACATCATTTCCAGTTAATGCAGTTTGATTATCAATTTTAGCTGTAAAAACTCCAGGATTTCCAATCAGCCGCTCTACTTCCTCTGGAGACTTTCCGGCCATTTCAATTATCACCCTCTGATCTCCACTTTCACGTACTTTAACATCAGAAACACCATATAAGTTTAAACGTTTATCAAGAACAGTTGTAACAGTTTTCATTGTACTACTATTAACAGGTTGATCTAATTGTAATTGTATATAAGAACCACCTTTTAAATCTAAACCTTCGTCAATTCCTAAAGTAGCTATACTAATTATACTAATTAAAATAACCGCTATCAATAAAATAACTTGTTTATCTTTTAAGAATTCCTTAATCTTTTTATTGCTTTTCATCTGATCTCTCCAAGTAAATTCTTAAAATAGTTAAATTCATACACCAAGTTGTAATTATATCTGCACATAATCCCATAATTAATACTGAAGAAATACTAGTTAAAGTAGAAGCCTCAGGTATTAATATTATAGTTACAAGGTATAAAACAACCATAGCCGCAATAGCTGCAAAAGACATTGTTAAACCAGTTCCCATAGCGTCACTGGCTCTTTTCACAACGGTTCCATCATGTCTTTTCAATAAACGTGTAGTCAGTAAAATATCTGTATCTACACTGTAACCAATTAACATTAATAATGCACCAACAGAAGCAATACTTAAAGGTATATGGAATAAAGCCATTCCACCAAGAGCAATTATGATATCACATAACGCTGCAAGTATAACCGCAAATGAAGGTACAATCTCTCTAAATACTATAAAAACAGTTATTGCCATAAATAAGAAAGCAAATAATAGTGCCCAATAAACTTGACCCATAGCTTCTTGACTTAAAACAGGCCCAATAGCATTGTAGCTTACAACTTTCCCATTATCACCTAATGCAGAAGTAAAAGTAGTATCATTCACACCACTAGATAATTCCACCGTAACATGACTTTTATCAGTTCCACTATTCATCACACTAATACCACTCATACCTAAAGATTGAGATAATTGTGTTTGTAATGCATTCGCACTAATATCATTAGTTAGTTGAACTTCAGCTATGGAACCACCTTTTAGTTCAATACCCTCATTAACTCCTTCAAATGCAACAAGAGATAATGCTAAAATGGTTATAATGATAGGAACAAAAATTACTTTTTTGTAAGATTCCATAAATTTTTCAAACATTTTTAATCATAACCATAAAATTATTAAATTTTTTTTAATTAAAATAAAACAAATAATCAATAATTCTTTTATAACCTGATTTTCATTTTAAATAACAGATTAATAAAGCAAATTTTTAATTATTATAATAAATATTAATAATCTAACTATAAATCTAAAAAATAAATCATATTTAATCTAAAAATTTCTTTAATTTAAAGTTAGATTAATACATATATTATATAAAATTTGATTTAAAACTTTTGATTATGATTAAAAAAAATTTAAAATTTAGATTAAAAAAAAATAAAAAAAAAGAGAAATTAAACTTCTTAACTATATAAACTTAAATCTAGTAATCTAGCAATATTAATACTATCCTCTTCGATTTGAGCTAAACTTTTATCTTTAGTCTTAAGTGTAAATGTTTCAATTACACGAGCCCCTCTAATTTCAACCTTTTCCTGCATTCTTTTAATAGTATTTTTACCTCCAGAACTAGACATTGTAGCAAATAAAACAACATCTTTTCCTTTTAAATCTAAACTATCAATCAAAGTAATTATGGCAGGAGTTGGATTACTTGCCCAAGTTGGAGTACCAATATAAATTAATTCATAATTAGAAATATCAATAGTTGATGGTCTAATTTCGGTTTTATTTTCTCTAAAAGCATCAATTGAAGAATTAAATTTATTAAAAATACCTGTTCTTTTTTTAGTATCTTCAATTCTAATAATATCTGTATCCAATTGTAAGGATAAAGTTTCAGCAACTCTTTTTGTATTTTGACTTTCGGAATAATATATAATTAATGTTTTCATATTCTTGCCCCATAACAATTATTTATTATCTTTTTTAAAAAAATTTTCATGGATGCATTCCATATGTTTCAAGACCTAATGTTTCGTCAAAACCACATAAAATATTCATATTATGTATAGCTTGACCAGATGCACCTTTTACTAGATTATCTATAGCAGAAATAATTACTAATCTGCCATTTTCATCAATTTCAAAACCACCTATATGCTCATAATTAGATCCTCTAACTGAACTTAAACGAGGAATCTCATCTTCATCCATTATTTTAATAAATGGTTCATTTTTATATTGTTCAATATAAATATTTCTAATTTCTTCACTAGTAATATTGTTATAATCATCTTTTAAGAAGCTATGATTAGTAGTTAAAATTCCTCTAATCGCAGGAACTAAATGTGGTGTAAATGATACTTTCACATCTGAAAATAAACCTAACTCTTGTTGAATTTCAGGCATATGTCTATGACTTGTAATTTTATAAGGGTTTATATTATCGCCTATGTTTGGATAATGTGTTGAAGTTGTAGGTTTAATTCCTGCTCCACTAACTCCTGTTTTACTATCAAAAATGCATAATTTTAATAATTTAGCTTTTGATAGGGGAAAAGCAGATAATATAGCTCCAGTAGTAAAACATCCTGGATTTGCTACCAATTTTGCTTTTTTAATTTCTTTTCTATGAATTTCTGGAAGACCGTAAACAGCATCAATTTTACCTGTGTGTTTCAAACCATACCATTTTTCATAAATTTCATAATCATTGAATCTATAGTCCCCACTTAAATCTATTACTTTAGCTCCAGTTTCTAAAAGATCTGGAACAATTTTCATAGATGCTCCATGAGGGGTTGCAGTAAAAATAATATCTGCATCTATCTCTTCAGGGGTTTTATTGCTGAATATTAGTCCAGAATCCCTAATATTTGGATGTACTTTGTGAATAGGTGTATTATCATATTTTCTTGAGGTCACATCTTTTATTTCGACTTCAGGATGATTTAATAAAAATCTTATTAATTCTCCACCAGTATATCCACTTGCTCCTACAATAGCTACATCAATCATTTTTTTACTCCATCTTAAATAATATTATTATTTTATTTTTTTTAATATATAAAATTTTTTTAATAATAATTTCTTAAAATTAAGAGAATAAGTAAGATTGTTTTTTGTTTAACAATCATTTAAAACTTCTTTTCCATAAGTAGTTTTTTTAATTTTTTTAATTATCTTACAACTACTATCTAAATCCGCAGTATGATAATCTTTCACTTTTTTAACTTCAATATTTAAATCTCTTTCTTTAACAGCTTTTCTAAGTTTTTCAAGATCAAAATCCTGATCAGCACCTATAGCAATAATATCGGGTTTAATTTCTTTAACAATCTCAAACATATCGCCTTCATGTCCTAAATAAGCTTCATCTACTGGTTTTAAAAATTTAATCATTTCTAATCTTTGATTTTCATTAATAATAGGTATTCTTTTTCTTCGTTTAACTGTTGAATCTTTAGCAACAACAACAATTAACTCAGCATCTTCCCCACCTAATTCTTTTGCTTTTTCTAAATATAATCCATGACCTGGATGAAGAATATCAAAAGTTCCACTTGCCATAACTCTCATATAAATAACACCTTTATTTTACTCATATTTTAATGCATCTTCAAGTTTAATTTTATTCTTATATAATGCTGAACCTATTACAACACCTTTAACTCCAGTAGTAGATAATTTTTCAATATCTTCAATAGTTGTAATTCCTCCAGAATAAACAATAGGAATATCTACAGATTTAATAAGTTCTAAAACAGGATTAACATCAAATCCTCCAAGTAGACCTTCAACATCAACATTTGTAAATAATATACTTCCAGCACCACGTTCTTTAAATTCATTACTTAACTCAGTAGCAGTTTTATTGATTTTTTCTTTCCAACCTTTAATAACTACTTTAGAATCTTTACTATCTAAAGAAATCATGATTCTATCACTGCCGTATTCATCAGATAATTTAGATATAATTTCAGGGTGTTCAATCCCCATTGTTCCGATAATTAATCTTTCAATATCAAGATTTAATAATTTTTGAGCATATTCTATACTTCTAATTCCTCCACCTAATTGTATTGGAACATTAATTTCTTCTAAAATCTCTTTAATAGTTTTTAAATTAGTTTTTCCTTCTAAAGTTCCATCAAGATCAATTACATGGATAATATTGGCCCCTTTATCTTCCCAATATCTAGCAACTTTTTCAGGATTTTCAATAACTACTTGCTCAGTTCCCGGTTCGCCTTGAACTAATTGAACACATTTTCCGCCTTTAATATCTACTGCAGGCATTATCAACATTTTGTCTTCTTTAAACATTTTTAATAACCATAATATTATTTTTAATTATAAAATTCATTTTACTTTTCAAAATTTTTATTAATATTAATATTTATAAAATATGATATATATTTTAAGTAAAAATTTTAAAAAAAATTATTGATTGATGTCAAATGAAAAGAACAGCATTAAAAATTGGATATATAGGATCTAACTTCCATGGATTTCAACGTCAACCTAATGTTCGGACAGTTGAAGAAGAAATAATAAATACTCTTCGAAAATTAGGTTATATTGGGGATTTGAAACAAGCAAGATTTAGAATAGCTGGTAGAACGGATAGTGGGGTTCACAGCCTTGGAAATGTTATAAGCTTCCAAAGTGAAAAAGAAGTACTTATTAATCAAATTAACACAAACCTACCTGATGATATACAAATACTTGCAAAAGCACCTGTACGATTTGGTTTTAAGCCAAGATATGCTAAAATGAGACAATATAGGTATATATTGTTTGAACAAAATTTAGATATGGAAGCATTAAATGATTGTGCTCAAATATTTAAAGGAACACATAATTTCATAAATTTTTCAAAAAGAAAACAAAAAACACCAATCCGAACAATTGAAGATATTCAAATAACTACACCAATAATTACAGAAGAAGAAAAAATCAAATATAATAATTTAGCACAATTAAATAATAATTTTAGACCAATTTTTATAGATGTTTATGGAGAAAGCTTTCTTTGGAATATGGTTAGAAAAATGATGAGAATATTTGTTTTAGTTGGTCAAAAAAAATTATCACTAAATAATGTTGAAGAGTTATTAAATCCCAATGAGAATGAGGAAAAAGCATGTATCAAAGTTATGGATGCAGATCAGTTAATTTTAATGGATATTGAATATGAAGGTATAAATTTTGAAAAAGATGATTATGCAATGGAACGATTCAAAAGAATATTGATTAAAAATCTTTTTAATTATCAAAGAAATTATTCTTTAACAAAATGTTTAATAAATTCATTAGATGACATTTAGAAAGTTTTTGCATTAAATGTTATAGTTACTATTACACCATTATTATCTTCAATATCGTAAGTACCTTCTAATTGTGCAGTTAAACTTTTTATTAATTCACTTCCAATTCCCATGTCTTCTGGTTTTTTTTCTTCAATTAATCCAACACCATCATCACGAACAGTTAATACAAAATAATCTTTTTCAGTTTCATTAAATTTAATAAATATATTTCCGTTTTCTCGATTTTTAAAAGCATATTTAAGAGCATTAGTAATTAATTCATTAATAATTAAACCTAAAGGAACAAGAGTATCTAAATCAAAAACCTTATTGTCAATATCAGTTTTAATGTTAATTTTTCCTTCGAGGATATAAGAATTACTTATATCATCAATTAAAGAGTTTATATAATCATTGATATTAATTTTTGAAAAGTCACGATTTTCATATAATTTTTCATGAACTAATGCCATAGTTTTTATACGTTGTTGGCTTTCTTTTATAACTTCTTTGAATTTTTCGTCTTGGATTCTATGTGATTGAATCATAAGTAGACTACTAATAATTTGCATATTATTTTTTACTCTATGATGTATCTCAGATAATAACATATTTTTTTCATTAATAGAATGCCGTAAAGTTGATTCTTTTTCCTTTTCAGAAGTTATATCAAATATAGTAAATATTGCTCCATCAAACTGTTCATTATTAATTTGTGGAGTAATCCAACCAGTTAAATATACACTTTCATCTATATTTTCAGGAGTTCGAGGTTCTAAAAAAACAGATTTTAAAGTATTTTTTGTTTCATTAAGTTCTTTTTCAGCGTCTAAAAGTTTTTTATCATTAGTTAAATAATTAGTTTTTAATATAGATTTATCTAAACCTAAACTATCTAATGCGTATTGATTAATATAAATTATTTTGTCATTTTTATCTGTAACAAATACTCCTTCTTCCATATCTCTAATTAAATTTTCAAAGAATTTTTTATTAAGTTCTAATTCTTCCATAGTTAAAAGACCAAACATGTCACTTTCAGTAAATTTTTTAGTTACAACAATCATTGAAACAAAAATAATAGTTAATGCTGCTCCAGCGACTAATGCAAATTTAACTACTGGAAAATTAGTTATATAATTTAAAAATAAAATTATTAATGATATTACAGCTAATACTATAGGAGTATATATAATAATTCTTCTACCGAATTGACTTCCAGTTGTGTTCAAATGGAAATATTTTATAAATCCTTTTTTTGGATGAGTATTTATAAACACGTAAGGAATCAACACAATAAATATTAAATAATTAAGAGCTAGACTGATTAAGGATATGTTACCATTAAAGTAGTATAGGAATCCTGTAAATCCTAAAATTATTGTAATAATGCCTAAAGATTGTGGAATTATGCTGTATTTATTGATTGAATCGAATAATAGTGCAAAAAAGTATATTATGAATATAATTAAAAATAAAAAAGCATCTTGATAAGTTGATGAAAATCCATATACTAAGGGAGTTCCTAAAAATGAGATTATCGCAAGTACACAATAAACTCCAGTTAAAATGGCTAAAATTATACTTATATATTTGTATTTTTCATTATTTTCCAAATTAATAAAATATAATGAAGTTGCAACTAAAATAAAGAAAATAGCATTATAGGTATAATTTTTTATGATACCAATAATGAAAATAAAATTAGGACAATTCGTTAAATTTAAAATTAAATTGGTTAAAGCTAATATGATTGTTATAATGCAAAGTATTCTATTAAATTTAAGAGTCCATTTGATATTTTTGTTGTCAATAAAATCAATAATTGCATTGGAATAATTTTTGTTATTCATTAGCATATTGCTCCATGATATAAATATTAATTTATATTAAATAATTTTTTTTCAATATTTTGTTAATTTAATTATAGTGTATCTAATTATTTAATTTTATTGATTTTATATATAATCATTAATATAAGTCAGAGGATGTTTTCTTACAACTCCAACTAAATTTTTTATGTATGGTGTTTTACTAAATATAATCATAAGGCCGTAAGGTACACAGAAAGCAATAATAAAACATATAACACTCATATAATAAAAATTAGAAGGAGTAAAATATATTTTCATTATAGTTCCAATAATAATTTCATACATTAAAAAGATCCCTATTGTTACCTTAGATAAATTTAATAAAAATTTATAAAATTTTTTACTTTTGGTAGGTTCTTGGTATAATCCTTTTAAATTTTTTAAAAAAATAAATAATCCTGCAGATTGAAGAATCATATAAACACTATAACGATTGAAAATTTCAATATCATTACTACCACTAATTATAGGGGATAATATAGGTAATATTAATGTCATTACTACAAATAATATTAATCCGAAATTTTTATTATTAAATATTTTCCATCTTGTGTTCATTAAGTAATATCCCAGTACTACAAAACCTATAGGTCCCATAAAATAATTAATATATAAAGCAAGGTCAATGTTAAATGTACTTTTAAGTAAACTAACTATAAACCATATAACTAAAAAATATTCTACTTCTCTTAATGGGGCATTTTGAACCCATCTTTTTAATATAGGTATAAAAAGATAAACTCCAAATATTAACCACATATAACTATACTGTATTGAAAACCAGGATTGTGCGAATAAAACATTTTTTAAAAGTTTATAAGCTCCATATAATGTGAAAGAGTCCATTCCAAAAAATTTAAGTAATCCTGGGTTAAATCCACAAATAATTATTACAATTAATGTAAGGGATATTGAAAAGAATATAAAAGGAACAACCATACCCCAAAACCTATCTTCTAAAAATTCTCTAATTCTTAAATTAGTTTTAAGAAAACTTCCTACTAACATTAAAAAAAGAGGAACTCCAAAATTAAATGCAGAATTTCCAATATCTACAATTAACCAATTTATATTTGCAGGATTAGGATTAGCTGTTATTAATTGGGGGTATAAACATATATGGGAAAAAATTAAAGAAATTATTGCTATTGAAGGTAATATTTTGAAGAAATTATCATATAATATTGGTTCTTTAATTTTTTCCATAATTCCACAGTTTTATTAGTAATTATTAAATTTATATTTGATAATTTAAATTTTATTAAGTCATTTATAAAACATTTTCCATTAAAAATACTATTTTCATTATATTTAAATGATTTAAATAGTAATATTATAATAATACAAATTAAATTTTTTAGGGAGAATTAATTAATGAAAATAGCTATTGTACTTGGAACAAGACCTGAAATAATAAAAATGGGTTCAGTAATAGATGAAATAATAAAAAGAGGACATAAATTATTATTAATACATACAGGTCAACATTATGATAAAGAAATGTCTGAAACATTTTTTGAAGATTTAGAATTACCCCAACCTAATTATAATATTCATGTTGGCTCAGGTTCCCATGGAAAACAAACTGGAAAAATGATGGAAGGAATCGAAGAAGTATTAATTAAAGAAATGCCTGATATTTTATTAGTACAAGGAGATACTAATGCTGTTTTAGCAGGAGCATTAGTTGCTGTAAAATTACATATTCCTGTAGGGCATGTTGAAGCAGGTTTAAGATCATTTGATGAAACAATGCCTGAAGAAATTAATCGAAAAGCCGCAGATGTATCTTCAAAATTATATTTTGTCCCAACTGAAGAATCAGCAATAAATCTATTAAGTGAAAGCATATCCCGTAAAAGAATTGTAATAACTGGAAATACTGTAGTAGATGCATGTTTCAGAAATCTAAAAATTGCAGAAAAAAGAGATAAATCAAAATATGAAAAAGAATTAACTGATTTAGATATTGAAAATATGGAAAATATTCTAACTTTAACAATGCATAGAGCTGAAAATGTGGATGTTAAAGAACGATTATTAAATATAATTGATGCTTTAGCCGAATTAAAAGATATGAACATTATTTTCCCTATACACCCAAGAACAAGAAAAACCCTAGAAAATTTTGGACTATTCGATAAACTAAATAGTTATGAACATATTCACATAATTAAACCCGTAGGATATTTAGATTTCCTAGTCCTATTATCAAAATCAACATTAATCCTCACAGATTCTGGAGGATTACAAGAAGAAGCTATAACATTAAACATCCCCGCATTGACCCTAAGGTATAATACTGAAAGACCTGAAACTGTAACAGCAGGAGGAAACATTCTTGTAGGATCTGATAAAGAAAATATTCTTAAAAATGCAAAAAAAATATTAAATGATGAAAAATTTGCAGAAAAAATGAAAAATGCAAAAAATCCTTATGGTGAAGGTAATGCTGCTAGTAAAATGTTAGATTCCATAGAAAAACATTATAATAATAATGAATTAGCACTTATTGCACCTGATGAAGTCATGACAACATTTAAACGTGAAATAAAATTAAACACTGAAGATATTACTGTTTCAGAATTTGAAGAAAAATATAATACTTTAATACATCTAGTTTATGATGAAGAAACTCATTATCCTCATGATAATTTGAATATTAAAAACAAATTTCTACTATACGATATTTATAATTAATTAAACATTTTTTTTAGAAAATATTTATAAGAGTATGTTAATGATGGATAATTTAAAAAATGTTACCACTAATTCAATTCTTCTATTTGAATATTTCACAGCTAATGGAATAAATGATTTATCAATAATATCCGAAGCAGCGGGGATGATAAAAGACTTAGCTGATGATTTAAAAAATCAAAATACTTATCTTTTAATCTCTAAAGAATTTGAATACTTATTTAATGATGTAGAAGTTAAACTAATTACAATATCAGAACCCCTTGAAAATTGGTTAAACAAAAATGCTAATAAATTTAAAAAATCAATTTTCATTGCAGATGAAGCTGATGAACATTTATTTAAAATCACAAAAATCTTAGAAGATAATGGTGTAAAATTATACTGTTCTAATTCAGAAAGTGTTATGATTTGTACAAATAAATTTTTAACTTATAACTCATTAAATGGTATTGTAAAACAACCTTTTACTAAAAAGATACAAATTACTAATGATAACAATTGGAAAGAATATATAAAAAGAATATTTAAAAAATTAAATCAAAAAAAACCTACACAATTAATTATTAAACCTATAAATGGGGTAGATTGTGAAAAAGTTTCATTAATATCTAATGAAGAAGATTTAAATATTTTAAAGGAATTTTATCCAATTGGATCTGAAATATTAATACAAGAATATATTAACGGAAATTCATGCAGTGTAAGTCTTTTAACTGATGGAAAAACTGCCATCCCCTTAAGTTTAAACAAACAAAATATAATATATCAAACTGAAAATATATCTTATTGTGGAGGGGAATTACCTTTTAATCATCCCTTAAAAAAAGATGCTTTAAAACTCGCAACTACTGCAGTAGAAAATATAAATGGTATAAAAGGATTTGTTGGTGTTGATTTAATTTTAGGAGATGAAGTAACATTTTTAGAAATAAATTCTAGATTTACCACTCCATATGTAGGACTAAAAAAAGTAGCTAATTTTAATATAGGAGAAACTATAATTAAATTACTAGATAAAGAAATTAAAATTCAAGATTTAAAACATGAAATTCTTTTAAAGGGTAAAGTAAAATTTATCAAAAAAGGAAATAAATTAGAAATTAAAAAGATATAAAAAAATTAATTGAGGATTATTTATGAAAATAGCAGGTTTCGATATTGGTGGAGCAAATACAGATTTAGCAATTATTGATTTTAAAAATGGAAATTTTAAAGATATACAAACAGATTTTGAATATCTTCCTATGTGGAGTAAAAACGAAGATTTAGGAGAAACTTTAATAAGATTAATAGAAAACATTTGCCCATTAAATGAAATTGATGCTGTGGGAATTTCCATGACTGCAGAATTAGTTGATGCATATGAAACTAAAAAAGATGGAGTTTTAGATGTTGTTAAAAAATGTGAAGATGTATTTGATATTCCATTAGGCTTTGTAGGAGTTGATGGAATGTTAAATTCTGAAAAGATTAAACAAAACCCAATTAAAGCAGCAGCTGCTAATTGGATTGCAACAGCAGAAATTGCTGGAATGATGGAAAAAGATTGTATATTTATTGATACTGGAAGTACAACTACTGACATTATTCCTGTAAAAAATGGTTCTGAATGTGCAAAAGGCCGATCTGATTTTGAAAGATTATCTACAGGAGAATTAGTTTATACTGGAACACTTAGAACTAATTTAACAAGTTTTTTAGATAAAATTCCATTTGATGGTTCAGAATATCGAGTTGCATCTGAATTATTTGCAATAACAGCAGATGTTTACACTGTTTTAGATTTAATTTCTCCTGAAGATTATGTTTGCGATACATGTGATGGTCAAGGAAAATCAAAAGAAGAGTCTATGAGAAGAATTTCAAGAGTTTTATGTGCTGATTTAGAAATATTGTCTGAAGAAGATATTATTAAAATTTCAGATTTTATTTATCAAGCACAAGTAGCTCAAATAGCAAATGCATTAGATGAAGTAGCTTCAAGAGAAAATTTAGATTTAGTAATAACTACAGGTTTAGGTAAAGATATTTTAGGTTATGAAGCAGCATCAAGTTTAGATTTAAGAGTTAAACCTATGAATACATTACTTTCTGATGAAGAATGTGTAGTTGCTCCAGCTATTGGAACTGCAATTATGATGAACAAATTTATTAATTAAGAGGTAGTTAAATGGCAAAAGAAAAAAAGTCTAATCTCCTAAAATGGTTATTAATTTTAACTTTTTTAATTATAATAGTCTTTACTTTTGCAAATAATTGTCAAACTACTACTGTAGGATATAATAATTTAGGTCAAGTTGTTAAATATAATTATTCTCATTATCCTAATCCAACTGTTAAAATAGCTATTGTATCAGGTATGCATTCTAGGGAATCACTACATCAAATGGTATTGCCGGAAGTATGTAAATTGATGGCTTTATTTAATAATGTTGAAGTAGATAATTATAAAGTTAAAGTTACTTCGAATCCTCAGGACTTCACAATTGGTAGAGCTAATGGTGAATCTTTAGTTCATGATTATGTTGTTAATGATGTAGCTAAATCAAATTATGATTTGGTTATCATAGGTCATGATCATGAGTCAGATTATGGTGAAGGATATTATATAGCTACACCAACGATGGATACTCCTTCAGTGGATTTGGCAAATAAAGTTGTTAATAATTTATCTAATTTCAATTATTATAAACGAAATACAAATGTTTCAGCTCAAAGTACTAGTATTAGTGCAGTTGACAATCCTATTGTCTCTACTGACACAAAATTGTTTGTATATGAAATTCCTGAGGATGATTTTATTGTATTTGCATTTATTAATTCATATCGTTTAGTGTATGATTCTTATAAAGCATTATCCTCTTAATCTTTTTTTTTTAAAAATTTAAAAATAGTTTAAAATATGTCTTGATTTTTTTGTTAATATTAATTTAAAATAAGTTTTGTTAATGTATATTAGTATTTGTCCTATAATCTTAAATCTTAAAGCCTCTATTATTTTCAAATGTTTGTCCTATTGAAAATTATTGAGGGGGATGATGAATATATCGTTAGAGGCTTTAAGACGGAAAAATAGGACTATTCTTTAAAAAATAGTTGAGTATTTTTCTAATTGATAATCTTAATTTTATTGTATTTAATAGTTTCTAATTTAATAATTCTTGTTTGTTTTTTATAAAAAGTTTTTTAAATGATTAATACCAAACATCTTTAATTCCTAATAAATAAGCTATAGTATTAGAGCTAACATGTAATATTATTGTAATAATTGCTATGATAAGAATAAAATTAATGCTTAAAGGCACTACTGGAGAAATTAAAATAAGTGCAACTATAACAAAGTCTAATTGATCTAGGAAAGGAGCAGGTTGTCCACTTTTTAAACCTAAACGTCTTTTAATAAAACTTCCAATGGCATCTCCTAATAATGCTCCAAATGCAAGTAAAAATCCTACAAATAATCCATTTAAAAGAGAGTTAAATACTAAAAATGGTATAATTCCACTAGTTAATTGGGATAAAGTTAATCCTACAAATCCCTGAACTCCTCCAACTAAAGTTCCTAAAATTGTTCCATAAATAAAACCTTTCCATGTTACTCCATTACCTATGACTCTATAACCATCAGAAAGAGTTTTACCCATATCTAAGGGTGTTTTTCCTCCAAAAGCAAGTCCACTTAGGTTCGCAACATAAGCTGGTAACATGAAATAAATTGCGGCTAGACAGCTAATTAATAAATTTATTAAATTAAATCCCATCTTCTAATTTTCCTGAAATTTTTAAAATTATAATATAAGATTATAAATGGCAAACTATTTAAAATCTATTGAAATTCTATTGTTTATATAATTTAAAAAATTTATTTTATATTTAAGTATAAATAGTAGGAATAATAATATATAATAAAGTTAAAAGCTATGTTTATTATTTATTAATATTCATATTTTTTAATTATAATATTTAAATTAAAATTCACGATTATATTAATAACAATTATGATTTATTTAAATAAAAAACTATTACACAAACATTGCACATTATTTTTTTTATAATATTTATTTTAAGAACAATATTTTCATTAATAGTTTAAAATATGTCATAATTCATCATTAAAAAAAATTTATACTTAATAAATTACAATAAAAGGATTTAAAGATTATTGGTGATACAATGGAAATAAAAAAAACTGTAAGTTTATGTCCAACTTGTTTAAAATCTGTACCTGCAGAAGTTTTTGAAGAAGATGGAAAAATATTCATTAAAAAAACATGTCCAGAACATGGTGAATTTAAAAACACCTATTGGGGTGAATCTGATTTTTATAAAAGAGTTGAAAAATTCCCTCCTATGGTTAAACCCGCAAGTAACCCTCAAATAAATAAAAATGGGGGATGTCCTAATAATTGTGGAATCTGTGAACAACATGAAACAACTACTGTCTTAGGTTTAATAGATGTAACAAATAGATGTAACTTAAGATGTCCAGTATGTTTTGCAAATGCTGCAGCTTCTAAAACATTATATGAACCAACTTTCGATGAAATTAAGGAAATGTTACAAAATTTAAGAAACATTGAACCACGAGGATGTCCAGCAATTCAATTTGCAGGGGGAGAACCAACTGTAAGAAAAGATTTGCCTGAATTAATTAAATTAGCTATAGATTTAGGATTTTCTCATACTCAAATAGCCACAAATGGTATTCGATTAGCTAAAAAAGAAGGTTATGCTAAAGAATTACGTGAAACTGGTTTAAATACAGTATACTTACAGTTTGATGGTGTAACAGAAGAGCCTTATATACAAATGAGAAATAAAAATTTATTATCTACTAAATTAGAAGCAATAAAAAATTGTAGAGAAGCAGGTATGGGTGTTGTACTTGTACCAACTTTAGTTAAAGGAATCAATGATGATCAAGTTGGGGATATTCTAAGATTTGCAATGGATAATATTGATATTATACATGGAGTAAACTTCCAACCAGTTTCATTCGCAGGAAGAACACCTCATGAAGAAGTAGAACAACAAAGAATCACTATACCTGATTTCATGAATCTTGTTGATGAACAATTGGATCATGGTATAGAACCAAAAGATTTCTACCCTCCATCATTTGTTCAACCAATTTCACGTTTTGCAGGAGCATTACAAGGAGAAGAACCTCCAGTATATTTAAATTGTCATGAACATTGTGGAATAGGAACATACATATTTTTACAAGATGATGAAGTTATTCCAGTAACTCGATTTATTGATGTTGAACAATTAATGAATTTATTAGATAAATATACTGATGAGTTAAACGATGGTGGTTTTGCAATTCAAAAAAGAGTAATTGCAAAGGCAATTAAAAATTTACCTGGTGTAATAGACTCAGAAAAAACTCCTGAAGTATTAAACATTAAAAAAATATTAACTGATATATTTAAAGAAAGATCTTATGAATCTGTTGGAGAATTCCACAAACATGCATTACTTGTTTCATGTATGCACTTTATGGATCCATTTAACTTTGATGCAGATAGAGTAAGAAAATGTATAATACATTATGCTGTACCTGATGGAAGAATAATCCCATTTTGTACAATGAACTCAATTTACAGAGAAGAAATTGAAAAAGAATTTGCAACTCCATTAAAGTCTAATTTACTACAATATAATGATAAAACTGGAGTAGAAGAAGAAGATTCTGAATTATAATAAAACTTTTACTTAATCAAAAAATATAAAAAACAAACAGATGATTCAATATGATTATAAAAACTCCTTCCAGATTACATATGACTTTAATTGATTTAAACGGTTCATATGGTAGATTTGATGGAGGAATAGGGTTAACCCTCAACAATCCTCATTTTGTATTAGAAAGTGAAGAAACCGAAAAAGGTATTACAATAGACTTTGACGATGACATAACCAATCCTGAAGTATTGGATGAATGTATTACAAAAATATCTAACTCTGCAGAAAAAGTAATTAATTATTTTGATGTTGAAGGGGGGTTTCATTTTCATGTAAAAGAAGCATATTTCCCTCACTCTGGTTTAGGTTCTGGAACACAAATATCTCTTGCAACTGGAAAATTAATATGTGAACATATAAATAAAAATGTATTATCTCCACAATTAGGTGCAATTGTTGGAAGAGGAGGAACTTCTGGAATTGGAACTTTTTCTTTTGATCTTGGAGGATTCATAGCTGATGGTGGACATAGTTCTAAAGAAAAAACAACATTTTTACCATCTTCAGCATCTGGAGCCAAACCTCCTCATCTTATTGGAAGATATGATTTTCCAGAAGATTGGAATGTTTTGTTGGCCGTTCCAAGTGCAGATAATAGTGTAACTGGTAATAAAGAAGTTAATATATTTCAACATTATTGTCCTGTCCCTAGAAGTGAAGTTGAACAAGTATCTCATGTTGTATTTATGAATTTAATACCTTATCTTTTAGAACATGATATAGAGAACTTTGGGGCTAGTGTTGACATGATACAATCTAGAGGATTTAAAAAAATTGAAGTAAGTCTCCAACCACCTAAATTAATAAAATTAATGAACTTTATGAGAGATAATGGAGCTTATGGTGTAGGGATGAGTTCATTCGGTCCGGTAACTTATACAGTTTATGATAAAAATAATAAAGATATAGTAAAAGCTACAGAAGATTATCTTGATGGAGATGGAATTGTCATCACAACTAAAGCTCAAAATCATGGTTATGAATTAATAAAATAACCATCTCAATTTTTATTATTAAAAAAGTGAATTAATATGAATGAATTAAAAGGAAGAGTTTGGAAATTTGGGGATAATATTGATACAGATATTATAATTCCTGGAAGATATCTAAGAACATTTAATCCAAATGACTTGGCTGAACATGTTCTTGAAGGTGAAAGAGCTGATTTTACTAATAATGTTAAAAAAGGAGATATGATTTTAGCCAATGAAAATTTTGGTTGTGGATCTAGTAGAGAGCAAGCTCCTTTAGCTATAAAAACTGCAGGTGTAAGTGCAATAATAGCTAAATCATTTGCAAGAATTTTTTATCGAAATGCAATTAATATTGGTTTACCTGTTATTAAAGCTGATGTAATCGCTAATGATGGAGATATTTTATCTGTAAATTTAGAGAAAGGTTTAATAAAAAATGAAACTACAGATAAAAATTTTGAAATAGAACCTTTTAAAGATTTCATGTTAGAAATATTGTCTGATGGCGGTATTGTTAACCATTATCTTAAGGAAAAACAGTAACTTTTTTTATTAATTTTAATTATTATTTTATTAATTAAATAGTTAATAAAATTAAATTTCTTTTTTTAAAAAATTATTAAATTATCAAAAAATAAGGAGGGAATATTATGGAATGTCCAATTTGTGGTTCAAAAACAGCAACAATTTTAAAAACAAAAAAAATTAATTCTAAAAAAAATACTCGGCGAGAAATGCTGTTAAAATGTGATGAATGTGGTCAAGTATACAATGAATCAATTGTTGAAGATAAACCTCAAAAATACAGATTAATTATTAGTGAACATGAAGATTCTTATAAAACATTTGTAGAATTAATTCCGGATCAAAAATTAAATGTTGGAGATTATTTACAAACAAAATTCGGAAAAGTAGAAATTACAGCATTAGAAACATCTGAACGTAGAGAAAATCATGCAAAAGCTAAAGATGTAAAAACTATCTGGGCAAATTCTAAAGAGATTTTAGCAAGATTTGGTGTAAGTGTAGATTTGCATGGTAAAGTAGCATCATATAAAGTAGAAACTGCACGTGATTATAAAATTGCAGTAAATGATGTATTTAAAATAGATAACTATATTATACAAGTATATGTTATTAAAACAGAAGAACGTAAGACAACTAAAGGATTTGCAAAAGCTGAAGTTATTAAAAGAGTTTATGGAAGACCAGTTGATTTCAAACGTTACGATTACAATTTAACTGAAAATATTGTTAGTAAAAAAGCAGTAGAATAATAAATTTTAATTATCTTTATTTATTTTAGGAGTATACTTTAATGAAAGTATTTATTGAAACATATGGATGTACATTTAATCAGGCAGATTCCCAAATAATGGCAGGAAAATTAATTGAAGATGAAATAGAAATTGTCAGTACTATCGAAGAATCAGATGTAATTATTGTTAATACTTGTTATGTTAAATTACCTACTGAAAGTAAAGTAATTAATAAAATTAAAGATTTACAAGTTAAATTTCCAGATAAAAAGGTCATTATAAGTGGATGTATGGTTGAAGTAGATCCTAAAAAATTAGATTCAATTGGTCCTAATTGTTCATGGATTGGCCCACATCAATTGAATAAAACCTCAAATGTGGTTAAAACTGCATATAATGGAGGTATTTCACGTGAATGTGGTTTTTCTAAGGATAGTAAAGTAGGGGTGCCTAAATTAAATAATAATCCTTTGGTTCATGTTATTCAAATATGTGAAGGTTGTCTTGGTACATGTACTTATTGTTGTACTCGTTTTGCAAGAGGCAGTTTAAATAGTTACCCTATTAAAGATATTGTTGCTGAAGCACAAGAAGCTATAAATAATGGGTGTGTTGAGATTGAATTAACAGCTCAAGACACTTCAGCATTTGGAAAGGATACTGGTGAAAAGCTTTCAGATTTAATTACTGATGTTGCTTCATTAAATGGGGATTTCAGAATTCGAATTGGGATGATGAATCCTAAAAACATTGGTGATGAAATTGATGAATTAATTGAAGCTTTTAAATTAAATAAAGTTTATAAATTTCTTCATTTACCTATTCAATCTGGAAGTAATAAAGTTTTAAAAGAAATGAATCGGAATCATACTGTTGAAGAATATAAAATTATTGTTAATAAGTTTAAAAAAGCTATTCCTGATTTAACTCTTGCTACTGATATCATTGTCGGTTATCCTACAGAAACTGATGATGATTTTCAGAAAACAGCAAATTTAATTAAAGAATTAGAGTTTAATATTATTCATTTAAGTAAATATCGTCATAGACTTGGTGCTACGTCATCTAATCTTCCAGAAATACCTGATGAAGTAATGCGTAAACGTTCTAAGTATTTAACTGATATAAAATATCAAATAACTGAAAAAGAGAATGAAGATTTCTTAAATTCTGATTTAGAGGTTTTAGTTGTTGAAAAAGGACGTAAAGGTGGTTTTATAGCTAAAACTAATTCTTATATTCCTGTTGTTGTAAATAATGTTGATCCAGGAACTTTTATTAATGTTCATATTTATGATGTTACAAGTACTTATTTGCGTGGAAGTTTAATTTAGTTAAAAATGTAATTTTTTTTGGATTATTTTTTATTTTTTATTTTTAAATCTTATTTTTTTATTTGATTTTTCTTTATTTTTAATTCAATATATTTTGCTAAAAATACTGGAGTTATATTGCTTTAAATATTGTTATTTTATTTTTTCATTGCTTTTCAAACTTATATTCTAATTTTAACTATTATTACACATTTTATATTAAAAATAATCTATTATTTGGTTGAATAAATATTTTTACTTAGTATTTTTCTTTATATGTTTATTTGACTTTTTTAATGCTCTTTTTTTACTATTTAAGACTTTTTAAATGGTTATTTTAGATTCATTTTTAGAGTCTTTACAAGTTCTTATTTTAGTATTAGTTAGTAATTATTTGTTATTTTTTTTACTATTCTCTTATAGTAGAATGATTAAAAAATCTATATACACTTGTGTTTATTTAATCTATATAATGGATTATTAATCATCAAAAAAACAATACCTTTATATACTAGTTAATACAACATTCAAATGGAGGTGAAAATATGAGTGAATTACCAATCGCACCTGTAGGCCGTATATTAAAAAACGCTGGCGCACAAAGAATTTCTGATGACGCTAAAATTGCATTAGCTGAAGCATTAGAAGAACAAGGTGATGCAATAGCTACTAAAGCTGTTAACTTCGCACGCCACGCTGGTAGAAAAACCGTCAAAGCTGAAGATATCAAATTAGCTATCAAATAAGTTTTGTAATGTGTTTTTAAACTATTGGCCAGTTCTGGCCAATTATTTTTTTTATTTATCAATTAAACAGAATATTTGCTGAAAGTTTAATATTTTTAAAAAGCTTTTATAAGTTATTAAATATATTAATTATTGTTAAATATTCGTTAATCAGTTTATTAATTCAATTTTACATACACACTAATGCAAAGTGTGTATTAACCTTAACCGGTTTCAATTTGTATTAATATTTATATTTAGGAATATATGGATTGACTTTTCTATTTATGGGAAAGTTTTATATATAACTTTAAATAAATTTTAGTAAGTAGGGACCGGTGGTCTAGGGGTATGATACCTCCTTGACGTGGAGGTGATCACGAGTTCAAATCTCGTTCGGTCCATTTGCCATAGTAGTTCAGATTGGGAGAACGCCAGACTGAAGATCTGGATGTCGCTGGTTCAAGTCCGGCCTATGGCATTTTTACATTCTATTTTTCACATAAATTTTTTTAAATATTTTTTATTTAATTAAATAGAATATATATTAAATATTTAGAATTAGATTTTTTTAAAGATTATAAAATAAAGATTTAAAGAAAGAAATTAATCTTTCTTTTTATATACAGGTTTTTTATCAAACAATCCAGGGGCATTTTCTTCAGTATTTTTGCTTGAAAGATTTAATTGATCTATAATTTGTGGACCTGAAGAGGTACCAATTCTTGTAGCACCTGCAGCTATAATTCTATTAATTGTTTTAAAATCAGTTATGCCTCCTGATGCTTTAATTTCTTTGTTTGGAGCACATTTATGGATTAATGCTAAATAAGTAACTAATTCATTGAACTTTTTAAATCCACTAAATCCTGTACTAGTTTTAATAAAATCTGCATTGGTTTTTTCTATTGCTTTAGAAATTTCTTTTATTTCAGGTTCTGTAATTAGGGTTAATTCAATAATTACTTTAAGTATATGATCTCCAATTGCTTCTTTTACTGCATTAATATCCTCTTGAATTAATTCATAATCCTTATTTTTTATTGCAGGGATATTAGCTAGCATATCTATTTCGTCTGCACCATTTTTGATTGCTTGTTTAGCTTCAGCTACTTTGGCTTCTGTTGTCCCAAATCCTAATGGGAAATCAATTACACTTACAACTTTAACATCACTATCTTTAAGTAGTTCTGATGCATATTGAACATAAGTTGGTCCCACTACAACGGAATAAAATTCATATTTTTTAGCTTTATCAATGAATTCTTTTATATCTTTTTTTGATGCGGTGTTATCTAAGAATGCATAATCAATATATTTAGCTATTTCCTTTTCTGTTTTTAATCGTAATAGGTTATTTACCATTTTTGTTTCACTTTCTTTTATTTTTTTTACCTTTTACCTAAGTTTTAACTTATATATTTTTTAGGTATAAAGTTTATTACTATTTGTTTGTTATTGTACTAACTATTATTTAAATATTTCTCAAAAAAATTTAAATTAATTTCTTTGCCATATAAGGTCCTTTAAGTTCATATCCAAATTTTCGATAATACTTTCTAGCACCTATACCACTTGTAACCAAAATTTCATTTTTGCCTTGATCTATGCTTATTTCTTCTGCACGTTTAATTAAACGCTCACCAAAACCACTATGTTGGCCAATGCTAGTAGCTCTCTCACCTATTTTCAACATGTTGCCATAAACATGAAGCTCTCTTAAAAGTGCAGTATCCTCATTAACCTCATTTCGATGAGCTTTATCTGAAGGCATTCGTAAACGTAAAAAACCTGCCAAACTTTCTTCATTTTCATCCTCAAAAGATAAAAAAGTTTCCTTCCCCCCAACAGCATTATATTGCTCTTCAAAAATAGAATAATCATCTAAATTAAATTTTTTATCAACATGCCCTATTTCTCTGCAACGAATACATTGACAAGTTATATTCTCTTCTTTTAAACGTTGATAAACTAATTCTCCTAAATTAGATTTTTTAACCCCTGCTTCAATAAGAGTAGATGGAATATCTCGTTGAATACGCATTGTTCGAACCCACTTAGGAAGAATTTTTTTGATTTGAACAATTAATTCAACTGCTTCCTCATCAGTATATGGTTCATAACCACCTTCTTTCCAAAGGTCATATAATTCACTTCCTTTAGTAACAAGAACAGGATAAATTTTGAGCATATCTGGTTTGTAACGTTCATCTGAAAAAATAGTCTTAAACATTTCAATATCCTCTTTTTGTCTTTGAAATAAGCCAGGCATAAAATGCATACCAACTTTTAATCCAGAATCCCGTAAAATACGATTTGCTTCAACAGAATCTTTAACCGTATGACCTCGTTTCATTTTTTCATAAATATCATCATGAATAGTTTGAACACCTATTTCGACTCTAGTAGCCCCCATATTTAACATTCTGTTAACATGCTCTTCTTTACACCAATCAGGTCTAGTTTCAAAAGTCATACCTATGCAACGAACTTTTGAGTTTTCATTAATTTTTTGAACATTATCAATTAAGACATAATCACTTGGTTTATAAGTTTTTAATTTACCCTCAATGTAAATTGGATCATTTTTTATAATATCAGGAGTAATATCATTTAATTTCATTCCATTATTAATATTATCAAGTACAATACCAAAATCAACCATAGCTTTTAAACATTGTGAAACGAACCATTCTTGGTAAGATAAATCTGTTGAAGGGAAAGTTCCACCCATTATAATAAGTTCTATTTTATCTACAGGATGCCCAATACTATATAACTGCTTAATACGATTGAAGGTTTGGATATAAGGATGATACTCAAACATCCTACCTCTAAGTGCAGCAGGCTCTTCACCAGTGTAACTTGGAGGAGCTATATCACTTTTTGGACAATAAAAACATCTTCCATGAGGACATTCATGAGGATGGCACATAACAGCTACAACTGCAACCCCAGACAATGTTCTGGAAGGTTTCTTTTTTAAAATATCACTCACAATCTTTTTTTCTTCAACTGTAGCATTTTCTAAGATATCTGCATTGCTCATGAATTTATTTAATTTAAGGTCTCTACAAAGTTGTCTCTTCTCAACTTCTAAATCTCGTCGAGTTTCGATTTTTCCATTTATAATATCCTCAATTATAATTCGACATGCTTTTTCCATAAAAATTATTCTCCAATTATTTTAATCTTTAATATTTTCTATTTTAATTTAGATTAGAAAAACTTATATATGTTTTTTAATCATAAATTTTATTAATTATATATAAAATTGTATTATATATTTAATAAATTTAGAGGTAGAAAAAATGAGAATAAAAGAACTTCTTGGAATGCAAGCTTTAGATATTAATGCGAATGAAATTGGAAAAATTAGTGATATGGATTTTGATCCAGAATCTGGTACTATTAATGAAATTGCAGTAACTTTAAAAAAGAATATTGTTTCAAGTAATGAAATAGTTATACCATTTAATGAAATCAAAAGTATTGGAGATTATGTTTTAATTAACAATACTATAAATAAAGAAGAACCTACAATTGAAGTTGAACCGGAAGTTGAAGAAGAACCAGAAAAAGAATCCGATCCAGAAACACAAAAAGTTGATTTAAATTAAAATATTTTGTGTGGTGAAATAATGGAAGCTCGTGATGTGAGAGGCCAAATTATTTCCATTGGTTCTTATGCACGTTATGGTGGGACTGGAACAGTAGGGCAAGTTTCAGACATCAAAGAAGAATATAATACTCAATGGGCTAAATTTAGTGAAAATTCTTTATGGTACTCTTTGGATACTCTTGAAGTAATTAAAAAAGAGGATATTAAAAAATATTCTAATAATGATAATAGAGATGATGTTCAAAAAGTTAAAGATTTACAATCTGATGTTAAAAATGACGCTGTAGCTAATGCTATGAATGTTGAAGCTGGTGGTGCAGGTTAATTAATTAAATTAACATTTGATCATTATACTTTTTTTAATTATTTCTTTTTTTCTTTAAATTTTAATCTTAAATAGAAAACTTTATCTTATTTTTTTTTAATAATATCAATTATCTATAAATTTAAATTTGGAGGGAACTTAATGCAAAATCGACAAATTGTAGGTATCATTGCAATAATATTAGGTATACTGGTAATTGCTTTCCCATTATCTGGAGTATCTGTTTTTTCATTTTTAGCTGGTTTAGGTATTCTTTTTTTAGGACTTTACTTTATTATTGGTGGGGCAAACCTCTGGGCATTTTCTAAAGGAATTTCAGTAACTTATATTATTTTAGGGATTATTGGTTTTATTTTTGGAATAATGTTAATAGGTAACCTTGCATTGTTTAGTATTCTAATTAGTTTATATTTCTACATTGCAGGATTCATGTTAATAATTGCTGGTGCACTTAGTTTATTTGCTAGAGTACATCCTATAACTAAAGGTGCAGCTGCAATAATGTTAGTTCTTGGAATTATTACTGTAATATTGGGAGCATTTGCAATGATGAGTCCATTTTATGTTGCTATTATTTTAGGTATAAGTTTAATTATTGATGGTATAGCAATATATTTAAATGGTGAAGAATTTATTGGATGAAATTAATTTTTCATTCCATATTTTTTTTAAAAAATAATATTGTTCGTAAATTAACAAATTATATAAATGATGAGGAATAAAACATATATAAAGATTTTTTAAAAATCTTTAGGAGGAAAAGGAATAATGAAATACAAAATGTTCATTTTGTTGATATTCATAGCTGCAGTAAGCCTACTAATAATTTCTCCAGCATCTGCTCAAGATGTATCAATTATTAAATCACCAGATAATGGAGCAATTATGGGTAATTGTCAATCAGGAGATTATTGTGTAAACTATGGTCAATATTTAGATGTAAACTGTTCAAATGGTAATGGAGTGGATTCAAACACTACACGAACATATTGTAACACTTACTATACACATCCACAAGAATTCCCTATGGATAAATATATACCATATAATTATCAACAAAATCAAAATAAAATAGATTAAAATTTTTAAGTAAAATATAAAAAAATTTACTTAAAATTTTTTTCTTTTTAAAAATTAAATTAAATTTCACTAAATTCATGAATTTTTTTAGCTAATTTAGGACCAATACCATCTATTTTTTGCAATTCTCTTTCAGTAACAGGTCTTAAATCATCACCAAATACATCAACTAAATTTCTGGCTCGTTTTCTACCAAGTCTTTTAACTCCAAGAACTAATGGAATAATATCATCTTTAACACCATAATATAATCTTGCAGAGAGAATATCTAAATCTTTACTATAACTATACTTTCCTAAAACTTCTAATGTATTTTTAGTAAATCTAACAAGCATACTAGCTTCATAAGAAGATCGGCGTGTACTTGCACTATAAACATGATAAGCATTTTCAATTTGATACTCAGTTTTTTCATTAATCCATTCAACTAAACTAACACAAGTAGCTTCAGGATTTCCAATATCTACAGCAAACAATCCTAAACTAGATAACTTTTCACGTACAGGATCTTTACTCTTCCTACCTTTAAAAGAAATTAAAGGTAAATCAGGAGTTTGTGTTAATTGATAAATAAGTTGGTATGGATTAAATTCATCAATTTGAGTAGCAAATTCCTTAATTTGAACTGCTGTTTGAACAGCATAATTAGATTTAGCAATTAAATTACCAAATTCAGTTGCTTTTAAACCCTCGGGAGTAGCGATTAATATCCCATTTTGTAATAAAAATTCTAAAGATGATTGAATTTCAAATTGTAAACTATCTGAAGCAAAAAGACTCATACTAGGATTATTTTGCATTTGAAAACCATAAAAAGTCATTTCAAAGAATTCTTGCAAATCCTCCGGAGTTTTAGATAAACTTGATGCTACTTGGGAAATAATTTGTTTAAGTACTGCATCTTTATTTTCAATCAATTTTGAATTAGTTGGCTCAACCTGACCATGTATATAACGCTCTTCTAAATCTAAAGATTCTTCCATTGATTTAGCAACTAAATATGAAAATCCTACATCATCATATTGAGGTCTGCCAGCTCTACCAGACATTTGTAAATAATCAAAAACAGGAATATTTTGAGGCCCTCTAGATGTCCAACGTGTATAATCTCTAATTGCAACATATTTAGAAGGTAAATTAACACCATACATAAGGCTAGGTGTTGCAGCTATCATTAAAATATTACCTTCTCTAAATTCATCTTCAATAATTTCTTTTTGTTCGTTGAATAATCCAGCATGGTGGAAAACAGCACCATTTTTTGCTGCTTCTGCTAAACGTACACAAGTACTTGTAGGTCGTGAACCTTTATTTTTAGGAACATCTAACAATTTATCTGCAACTTTTTTAAACTTTTCTTTTTGTTCATCAGAAATTTTATTCTTCATTTTTCCTGAAACATAAGAAGCTAAACTTTCAGTAAATCTTCGAGTAGATACAAAACTTAATGCTTGTGAATTTTCTTCCATAGCTTTTTCTATAATTTTGACTATAACATCATTCTTATTTTTGGTATTAAACATTTCAGTATCTAAAACTTCTTTATTTAATGGAACGGGACGATAATCATGTTCTATAACTTTTGCATTTAACCAACCCTTGATTTCATCCATATTTTCTAAGGTAGCTGAAAGAGCTATAACACGTAAATTAGGATTAATCTTTTTTGCTCTTGTAATCGCACATTCTAAAGTCGGACCTCTAGAGAACTCTCCAATCATATGGAATTCATCGATAATAATAGTATCAACTTCTCTCAGAGTATTCCATGAAAAACGAGTTAAAGCATCAAATGATTCAAATACCATTATAGAAAGATCTGAGGAACGAGGATTTTTACCAACTGTTATTCCATGTTTTTCAAATTTTTTAAACTCTTTAACTTTCTCATTTTGTATAGAAATTAATGGAGCAGCATAAACTGCTTTGCCTCCATTAAGAATAGTTTTCAATGCAGCCAAGACTCCTAATATAGTTTTACCACTAGCAGTAGGAATAGCTATAATAGTATTAGTTTTATCGTCCAAATAACCTGATTCAATAACAGCTTTTTGTGCTGGATTAAATTTTTTAATATAAGGATAACAATCATTTATAATTTCTTTAATGTTTTCTGGAATATTTTCCATCATTTCCCTCAAATATTTTTTTATATAAATCTAATTTATATTATCAATTCAATATCTTTTTTTAGTAAGCATTTGAAAAGTAATAAATTTTTTTATATTTTTTCCTTTTTTAAAACACAAATATTACTTATATTGGTATTTGGATATTGTCCATTTTCATCTTTTTCCACTGCTTTAACCATGTCCCATATTGTAAGTAGCACTACACTAACTCCAGTTATAGCTTCCATTTCAACACCAGTTTGTCCAGTAGTTTTCACAGAAACAGTGGTAATTATTTCTTCTTCTTTAATTTCAAAATTTATTTCAATACCTGTAATACTTAATGGATGACATAATGGAATTAAGTTAGAAGTATTTTTAATCGCATTTATTCCTGCAACTTGTGCAGTAGTTAAAACATTACCTTTTTTAATTTCAGAGTTTTTTATTTTATCTATTGTGTCCTTTTGAAGATGAATTTTACCAGAAGCAATAGCTATTCTTCTTTGTAAAGGTTTATTCCCAACTTCTACCATATGAATTCCATCTTTAGTAAGATGAGTAAATTTTTTATCAGTCATTGTAATTACCTAAATTTTAATTAAAAATAATATTAGTTAATATAAACTTTAATTTAATACTTTATTAAATTTTCAAAAATTATTTTATATAAAAAAGAAATAACTAAATATATAACTTTTTTATAAAAAAAATGGAAAAATATTATTAAAATTTTTTTTTGGGGAGTTCTAAAGAAAATGGAGAAATTAACACTATTAAATGAAAATTCTAATATTGTAAGTAGTTTTTCATGGAATGAATTAAATGAACTATATAACAATGTTGAAGTTTATAATGAAATTTCAAAAACAAATTTCCCAAATTTTTTAAAAGAATTATCTGAACATGTATTAATATTAACTCCAATTGAAAATGGTCAAGATTTTTTAATTAAACATATTAATTATCCTATTTTTAATTTTTTTGAAAATCAAGATACAAAAAAATATTTATATAAACCTTTAACTAAAATGTTTCCTTTTTTAAAAGATTTGACATTAATAAATATAATTCAAGAAATAAATCAAACAGAAAAACCTCGAAATTTGAAAGCACTTTATTATAAAGATGAAGTATTACAGGGAATTTTCATAATTAATATAGTTAAATCCTTAAATGAAATTTTTGGAATAATTAAAAGGGAAAACAGTTTTGATTTAACAGATTATGATAAAAAAGATGTATTTGATTTATCAGATACAGCAATGGTTGTTATTCAAGATGGATATTTTGTCAGAGTTAATGAAGCATATTCTAAATTATCTGGTTATTCCATAGAATATTTAACTGGTCAAAGTTTCACATTTAATCAAACATTCTTAGATAGTGAGCATAACGATGATATTTATGGAATTTATCTTAAATTATTGAATCGTGAATTATATGTTAATGATGAAACTGTCCGTATAATACATAAAGAAGGTCATGAAATTTGGTTCCAGAGTATTGGAATACCTGTTAACTTTGAAGGACGTCCAGCTGTTCAAATAATTTGTGTTGATATAACTGAAGAAAGAAATTCTGAAGAACAAGCTAAAATGTTAAAAATTAATTTAGATAAAATACAAGACATTACAAAAATTGCTATTTGCTCTTGGGACCCAATAAACAAATATACTTGGACATCTGAAATTTATAATATCCTTGAAATAACCGAAGAATCATTACAAATGGATGAAGATATTTTAGTTAAATACACAATCCCCGAAGATAAATTAGGATATGAAGAAATAATTAAAAAATGTTTAAAGAATAAAACAAGTAATTTTAACACATTAATACGAGTATTAACTGGAAAAAATAATTTAAGATATATATCAATATATTTAACATTTAATTTTGATGAAAAAAATTATTCCTTTGTAGGTTTTGTTCAAGATGTAACTGAAGCTACTATGCACTCAATGAAACTTAATAACACATTTAAAGAATTAGAAAATACTTTAGATGAAAAAGATGTTCTCTTAAAAGAAGTTCATCATCGTGTTAAAAACAATTTACAGATAATACTTAGTTTACTTAAATTAGATTCAAGATTCAATGAAAAAAATCCTCAAGAAATTATTGATGCCACAATTAACAGGATAAATAGTATGGCATTAATACATGAAAAAATATATGGATCCACTGACCTAGCCCATGTAAATATTAAAGAATACATTGAAGAAGAAACTCAATATCTAATTGATATGTATAATAAGGAAAATATCGAATTGAAATTTAATTTAGAAAATATTGAAGTAGATATGGAGAAAGCTATACCTATTGGTTTAATAATAAATGAATTAGTTCATAATACAATTAAATATGCATTTCCTAATAATGAAAAAGGAATATTAAATATATCTTTAGAAACCAATGAAAATTATGTCAATTTAATTGTAAAAGATAATGGAATTGGAATTTCTAATGAGATAGATATTTATAATAGTACAACACTAGGATTCATAGTAATAAATAATTTAGTATCTCAAATCGATGGTAAATTCACAAAATTAAATATTCCAGGTTCAGCTTTTAAAATAGAATTTAAAAAAGAAGGATTAATAGATAATAACTAAAAATTTTTTAATAACTATCTTTCCAATTCTTCATAAGGAATTTTAACAGATGCAAAATTTAAGGCACGTTTTCTAGCATTTGAAATAAATTTATTTCTAAGATCATCATCATCCAATATTAAATCTATATTTTCAGCTAAATCTTTACTACTACTAGGGTTAATGAGTAAACCCACATCATCAGTTATAATTTCACGGATTCCTCCAACATTACTTCCAATAACAGGTTTGCTACAAGACAAAGCTTCAATAAGAACTAAACCAAAGCTTTCACTAAAAGATGGTAAAACTAACATATCACAACTAGGTATAATATTTTCAATATCTTCACGTGCACCTGTAAATATAACATCATTTATATTATTCTTTTTAACATAATCTTTCAATGATTTGAGTAAAGGACCATTTCCTACAATAACTAGTGTGGATTCATTTTTCATATTTTTTTTAGCTTCAATAATTGTTTTAACATTTTTTCTTTTAATAATATTTCCAACAAAAAGAATTATAGGTTTATTAATGTCTATGTTATAATCATGTTCTAATTCTAATTTAAATTTGTAATCATTATTTGGTTTGAAACGTTCAGTATCCACAGAATTCCAGTTTATTTTAATCTTATTTTCTAATCCTTTAATATTAGTTTTTAAAATCTCATCTTTAAGTGCTTGGCTAACTACTAAAAGGTGGTCTGCATTTTTTAAGACTTTTTTTATTATAGGGCGGATATAAAATTGTTTAGCGTATAATTCAAACATATCTGATCCATGAGCAGTTACATAAGTGGTAATTCCATGTTTTTTACCAACTTGGGTAGCTGCAAAACCTGCAGGAAAAAGATAATGCCCATGGATAATATCAATTTCTTTTTCATTAGTTAGTTTATCTAAAGCTTTACGTGCATTAATACTAAATAATAATCCTCGAAGCCCTGGAATATTAATCCCTTTTGTTCCAATAACATGTATTCCATCAATATCTTTAATATTCTTATGAGGGTAAGTAATTACATATACTTCATGGCCTTGTTTAATTAATTCTTTAGATAATGTATGAATATGCACTCCAACGCCACCAATATGAGGAGGGAATTGACCAACCATAACTATTTTCATTTTTAAAATCCTCTCAATTTAAATTTATTTAATTAATTTAAAATCGTGATTGTTATTTAAGATGTTTCCATTCATATCTATTAACATAACATCTAATTTTAAATCAAATTTATCTAAACATTTATCTTTAATTGCATTAGCAATACTATTTAAAACAATTATATCTAATTTTTCTTCTTTCAATATATCTAAAATTTCTTCAGTTGTTTTAGCTTCAAAAATTCTCTTAATAATTTCTGTTTTAGCTCCTGCTAAAGCACTATGTGCTGCAAATATTTCGCACCTACAATCTGCTACAGAATGTTTTGTATTAAAAATACCTCCTGCTACTTTAACAAGCTTTCCAATATGTCCAAATAAAGTAAAAGAATTTATACCTCTCTTTTTAGCTTCTTCAAACATGAAACCTATAAAATTGCCGGTTTGAATAATATCTTCTTTTTCAACAGTTAAATATTTCAAAGCTAATTTTTCACCAATATTTCCTGGAACAAAAACTAAATTTTCCCGTTCTTCTGCAATTGCTACATCTATTTGAGTCACAATAGAATTTTTATAAGCATTATTATCCATAGATCTAGCTATTCCTGTAGTTCCAAGAATGCTTATTCCATTAATTATTCCAAGACGAGGATTCATTGTTCTTTTAGCAATATTTTTACCTTCAGGAATATTTATTTCAATAATTGCCATTTTGTTTTTTGGTAAAATTTTCTCTAAATTTTTTTTAATCATTTGGCGAGGAACAGGATTAATTGCAAATTCTCCTGGGGGAATTTGAAGTCCGGGCTTGGTTATAATACCTATGCCTTCTCCACCTACAATTTTAATATTGTCATGTGAATCATTTTTATCTTTTAATTCAACTGTTGCTATTATGTCTAAACCTACAGTAACATCTGGGTCATTATAAGGATATTTAATACAAATACTTCTAGCTTTATTTGAAGAAATTTTTTCATTAGACTTAATAATAATATTAAGTTTTTCAGTTGGTGTTACAATATTCACATTTTCAATCTTTTTATTTTCATTTAAAAGTTTTTTTAAACTAGCTAACGCTGCAGCTGTAGCTAAACTTCCAGTTGTAACACTAATTTCTGGTTTTAATCCATTTTTTTTCATAATAAAAACATCTAAAAAATATTATTTAAATTATATTATTATCAATTTGTTAAAAATAGTTTATTATTTATTTTTTAAAAACATTATAAAAAAATTAATCTGGAATCATTTGGCAATGTTCAATATTTGCTAGGTATTATAAAATTGATTATTTAATTGATGTAATTAATTAAAATTCTAAATTGAGTTTTTTTAAGTAAAGTATGGAAAACTCCCCTTTGAAAGAAAAAAATAAATTAATTATTTTTTTTTATTCAATTTCTATATTGCAAATATAATAATAATCTTTTAGAACATCTTTAAGATCATTATTGTAATTAATATAATATTTGCGATTTTCTTTTTTAATGCTCAAACATAAACATAGTAAACCAATTCCAGTATCAATTTGATTGTATTTATCCATTCCCATTCTTTTATCAATAAAACTAGGATTTTTGCAATAAAAATCTATTGAATTTTCATTGTTAAAATATATGTACCATGGTTGGCTGTTACGTGCTGATGGAGCATATTGTAATCCTTCAACTACTCTTTTAATAGGGTCGGTCATTTTAATATTAGAAAAATAAGCTATTTCATGAATTGGTTTTCTATTAAATTCGGTGCGATGTTTTCTATAAATATTCTCTTTGGTTCTTCCAAATGCAAGAACTATTTTAAAGTTTAGTTCGCTTAATTCGTTAAGTTTATCTTTTGCTTTAGGTATTCCTTCCCAACATGCACCAATATTATTTTGTGAAAGATATAAATCTAATTGTTCAAGGATGAAACCTATATTATTTAATCCTAAACGTGAGTCTTCGGAGAATGCTGCAATGTAATAAGTTGCAGGTTTCATGTATCTACTGTTTAAATAGTCTTTAGTGATTATTTTAAACTCAACTTTTGAGTCATTTAATCGTTCCGCATTGTCAAGAAATTCTTTAACTTTTTCAAGATCAATATTTTTATTTTTTAAATTATATTTTCTCACAGATTTTCTATGGAATATATTATCATATAAATTTGATTTTAACATAAATTATCGTTTCCTTTGACAAATTTTTTTATATTTACTATTAATTATGAGGAAGTATATAAACTAATTTCAAAAATTTCCAAAGATTTATATATGATGATGACAAACACTTTATTGTTGTATATATTTAAGCGGTGTTAGTCCAGCCTGGTTAAGACTCTAGCCTGCCACGTTAGAGACCCGGGTTCAAATCCCGGACGCCGCATTGCAGCCGTGGTATAGTCTGGTTATTACTTGGGCCTTCCAAGCCTACAACCCGGGTTCGAATCCCGGCGGCTGCATTAAACTATTTTTTAAAATTATCTTTTCTAATTAATTATCTTATAATTTGTTTTTTATCTAACTTTTTAACATTTTAAAAGAGTAATTTAAAAAATTAATAAGAAAAATGTCTTATTTTTTAAAAAAACAATAATTATTTATATATATTAAAGCCTAATTATTATTAATATAAATTATTAAAAGATTTAAAATTAATATTGATTAAAATTTTTAAAAAATTAAGGTTGTGATTTAATGGCTGGAATTGTCGGTTATGGAGCATATGTGCCTTCATACAGAATCAAAGTAGAAGAAATTGCAAAAGTCTGGGGAGATGACCCAGAATCCATATCAAATGGGTTAGTTGTAAATGAAAAATCAGTTCCTGCATCTGATGAAGATACTGCAACTATTGCAGTTACTGCTGCAAGAAATGCATTAAAAAGAGCAGAAATTGACCCTCAAAAGTTAGGAGCTGTTTATGTAGGATCTGAATCCCATCCATATGCAGTAAAACCAACAGCTACTATAGTAGCAGAAGCAATAGGGGCAACACCTGAATTAACTGCTGCAGATTTAGAATTTGCATGTAAAGCAGGAACAGCAGGAATACAAGCAGTAATGGGGGAAGTAGACTCTGGAATGATTGATTATGGTTTAGCAATAGGAGCAGATACTTCTCAAGGGGCACCTGGAGATGCATTAGAATACACTGCTTCAGCAGGTGGAGCAGGATATATTATTGGTAAAAAAAATACAATTGCAGATTTTGAAACAACATATAGTTTTACTACAGATACACCTGATTTTTATAGAAGAGAAGGTCAACCCTACCCATCACATGGTGGAAGATTCACTGGAGATCCAGCTTATTATAAGCATGTTTTTGGTGCAGCTAAAGGTTTATTCGAAAAAACAGAATCCAAACCTGAGGATTATGATTATGCATTATTCCATCAACCAAATGGAAAATTTTATATTAGAGCTGCAAGAAAATTAGGTTTTACTCCAGAACAATATAAATATGGGTTATTAACTCCAAATATAGGAAATACTTACTCTGGAGCTGTACCATTAGCATTATCTAATGTATTAGATAAAGCAGAACCTGGAGACAAAATCTTTATAATATCTTATGGTTCTGGTGCTGGTAGTGATGGTTTTGTATTAAATGTTAATGACAGAATAAAAGAAGTTCAAGATTTAGCTCCTAAAACTCAAGATTACATAGATGATAAAAATTATGTTGACTATGCAGTTTATGCTAAGTATAAAGGAAAAATTCGGATGGCGTAAAGGAGAAAAAAATTTAGGTGATTATTTATGAGAGATGTTGCAATTATTGGAGTAGCCCAAACAAAATTTGGAGAATTATGGGATACTTCTTTTAGACAATTAATAGCAGATGCAGGATTAGGTGCTATTAAAGATTCTGGTATTTCTGGAGAAGATATTGGTGCAATGTATGTAGGTAATATGTCTTCAGGACTATTTGTAAATCAAGAACATATAGCTTCATTAATTTCTGATCACATGGGTTTAAATCCAGTGCCATGTACTCGTGTAGAAGCTGCATGTGCATCAGGAAGTCTAGCTTTAAGACAAGGAATTATTACAGTTGCTTCTGGATATCATGATATTGTTATAGCTGCAGGTGTAGAAAAAATGACTGATGTTGTAGATGCAACACCAGCAATTGCTACTGCATCAGATCAAGAATGGGAAGCTCAACAAGGTGCTACTTTCCCTTCATTATATGCAATGATAGCTAGAAGACACATGTATGAATATGGTACTACACGTGAACAATTAGCAGAAGTAAGTGTTATAAATCATCATAATGCACAATACAATCCAAATGCACAATTTCCATTTGAAATAAGTGTAGATAAAGTATTAAATTCTTCTAAAGTAGCAGATCCATTAACTTTAATGGATTGTTCCCCAGTTTCTGATGGTGCTGCAGCAGTTGTATTATGTCCTGCAGAAGATGCACGTAAATATACAGATACTCCAATTTATGTAAAAGCATCTGCACAAGCTTCAAGTACTATTGCATTGCATGATAGAAAAGACATGACAACATTAGATGCTACTAAAATTGCATCTAAGAAAGCATATGATATGGCAGGCGTAACAGTTAAAGATATTGATGTTACAGAAGTTCATGATTGTTTCTCAATTAATGGATTACTTGCAGTAGAAGATCTTGGATTTACTGAAAAAGGAAATGGTGGAAAAGTCATTGAAGATGGTCAAACAAGATTAGATGGTGATTTCCCAATAAATCCTTCTGGAGGACTAAAAGCTAGAGGACACCCTCTTGGAGCAACCGGTATTGCTCAAGCATGTGAAATTGTTTGGCAATTAAGAGGGGATGCAGGTAAACGTCAAGTTGATGGTGCTGAAATAGGTATGACACATAATGTTGGTGGTACTGGAGGTACTGGTACTGTCCATATTTTCGGTCGAGAATAAAATTAATTCTTTCAATACCTTTTTTTTATTTTTTTATTTAATATCTTTTTTTTATACAACTTTTAATTTTTTCAGGTTTTATTAATACTTTTAAAATTTATAAATTATTGAATAATTATGATTAATAAATTTTATTTTTGTTAATCATTTTTGATTATTTAATAAATTAATTATCTAAATGCTATTTGTTCTATTTTTTTAGATTAGTTTAAAAATAAAACTGTTTAGCTCATAAAAGGTGCAGTGGATTTAATAATTCATTTAAAATTCATATTATTCACTTGTAAATCTTTAAATGAATTTATTTGGTTTTAAATTTCTGCTTTGAATAAATTATTTTTACAATTTTTTTATTTTAGAAAATTTTTTAATATTATTAATATATTAGAGTAATATTTCATACATACTTCATTATTTCCTTAATTATTTTTGATTATAATTTAATTTAAGGTTTATTTAACTATTCTAAGCATGTAATGTTTTTAAGATTTAAAACAAAAAAGGAAAAACTTTATTTACTTAAAAGATTAATCTTAGTTACATGTTAATATTAGAAGCTACGATTTCAGATTTAAGATCAATACTAGAATTACAGTATTTAGCTTATCAAGAAGAAGCTGAAATTTTAGATAATTATAAACTTCCTCAATTACAGGAAACAGAAGAAGAAATTGAGGAATTCTTTTTTAATGGAATCATTTTGAAAGCTATTGATGATTTAGGTCATATTATAGGATCTGTTAGAGCATCAGTAGATGGAGATACAGTTCTAATAGATCGTTTAGTAGTTGATCCTAATTTAAGAGGAAATGGAATAGGTACTAAATTACTTGAAGCAGTTGAAAATTTAATGCCTGATAAAAGATATGAATTTTTTGTATCAGATATTATATCTGGAAATATTGATTTTTATAAAAAAAGAGGATATAAAGAATTTAAAGCAGAATTTATAAAACCTGATATAAGAGGCATATATTTTGAAAAAGTTCCAAGTAAATAATATTAAATTTATTAAACATAGATTTGTACTTTAATAATTTTTTTCTTATTAACTTAGGTTATGAAAAATTAAACTATTTTTTTAATAATAAATTATCAACAAAATCCATGTCAATATTTTCTTCAACAATTTTTGCTAGTTTTTCAATACTTGAATCTTTAGTTGTTTCATAAGGATCTTCACCATTGAATGTGTTGATTCCTTTTTTTTCTCGGATATAATTTAAAAATTCTCTTCTAAAGTTATAATTATGGAATATTCCATGGAAATAGGTTCCAATAACATTTCCTTCGACTGCTCCATCAAAATCACTATTTTCATTGTTTCCAATACCTTTTTTTATTTTGAATAAAGGGATTGATCCATTTAAAATTGTTGTTCCTTCATGTAATTCATAGCCCTTAATTAGTTCTCCAGATATGTTATCAAATATTTTTACTATATTATTATCTTTTAATTGTCCATAGTTATGGATTATATCATTTGCAAGAATAGCTTCGCTTTGTTTTACAACTTTTTCGTCTCTTTCAAATTTACTTTCAATATTTAAAAGACCTAAACCTTCAATTGTTCCAATACTTGACTCTTTTTTTGATTCATCATAAATTTTTTCGCCTAAGATTTGATATCCTCCACAGATACCAACAATAGGAATTTTTTTACTAAGTTCAATAATTTCTTTTGCTTTACCACTTTCTTTTAAAGCAATAGCATCAAGAATAGTGTTTCTTGTTCCAGGAATGATGATTGCATCCACATCACCGATTTCTTCATCTAATTCAATTAATTTTAAACCAACATCATCTTCGTATTCAAATGGGTCGATATCTGTAAAATTAGCTATTTTAGGGAGTTTAATTACTCCAATGGTTATAGGTTTTCCTGACTTGAATTTATGTTCATATAAACTAGCAGAGTCTTCTTCAGGTAATTTTAAACTGTGATCATAAGGTAAAACTCCAAGTATAGGTGCTTTAATTATTTTTTCTATTTTATCTATTCCTGGTTGTAATATATCTAGATTTCCACTAAATTTGTTTATTATAACGGCTTTTAGTCGTGATTTGTCATATTCGTCTAAAAGTTGGAAGGTTCCTGCTATAGATGCAAATACTCCTCCTCGATCAATATCTGCTACAAGTATTACATTAGCATCAGCAAGGTGAGCAATTTCCATATTTGCAATGTCTTGTTCTCGCATATTTATTTCTGCTGGGGAACCAGCACCTTCAATAATTATAATATCATATTTGTCTTTTAAAATGTTTAAAGATTCGTTGATTGCGTTTAATGCATATTTCCTACAGTTGTGTTGGTAATCGTAGAAATTCATATCTCCTATGGCTTTTCCATGAATTATTACTTGTGAAGTAAATTCTCCTTTTGGTTTTAAAAGAATAGGGTTCATATGGACACTTGGTTCTATTTTAGCTGCATCTGCTTGAAGAACTTGGGCTATTGCAATTTCTTTATTTTCAAATGTAGTGAATGAATTTAAAGACATATTTTGTGATTTAAATGGTGCTACTTTATAACCTCTATTTGAGTATATTCTGCAGAGAGCAGCAACCATTATACTTTTTCCTGCATTTGATGAAGTTCCTTGAATCATAAGACATTTTGTCATAATATCTAATCCTTTAGTTATTTAGTCAAGTTTTTCTTTTTTATAGTTATTAAAGTTAATTTTTAATTTAATTAAGTTTATTGGATTTTTTTTTTAATTGAATATATTTGGAACAAAATTTATAAGATATAAAAAAGTTATATAATTAATGATAAAACTTTTATGATAATATTATTTACATTTTTTTAATAATATCAAAAAAAAATTAAAGTAACAAAAATTAATTAAAAGCAATACTTTTATATATGTATAAAATTTAATTATTAAATGAAAACTTTAAGTAACAAAAATTTATTAAAATTAATAGAATAAAAAATAAAGAATACTCGAAAAAACAGAGGTTTATTATGAAATTTGAAGAAGAATCAACAATTGAAATTGTTGATGAAAAAGTAGAAGAAGAAAAAGAACAAATAAAAGAAGAAAAAAAGTTTGTTCCTTCTACAACTAAACCTATGCTTGATTATGAGAATATAGGTAATACTGGAGATATTGAAGTTCCACCTCTTTTAATTGACCAAGTTATAGGTCATGAAGAATCAGTAGAAACTATTAAAAAAGCAGCAAAACAAAGAAGAAATGTACTTTTAATAGGAGATCCAGGTGTTGGAAAATCCATGTTAGCTAAAGGAATGTCTGAACTTTTACCTCCTGAAGTATTACAAGATATACTTGTATATCCAAATGCAGAAGATCCAAATAACCCAATCATTAGACCTGTACCTGCAGGTGAAGGGAAAAAAATAGTAAAAGTCAACAAATCTAATGCTAAAGTTTATGAAGAAAAGAAAATGATGTTAGCAATGTTTGCTGTAGCTGCGGTATTTGCTCTAGGATTATACTATCAAAAAATATTTGAAGCAATCATAGCAGTATTATTAATCATATTTATAGCAATGCAAATCAAACCAAAAAACAATACTTTATCTCCAAAATTATTAGTAAACAATGGAGATAGAAGATTCGCACCATTTATGGATGGAACAGGATCACATGCTGGAGCATTACTTGGAGATGTTAGACACGATCCTTATCAATCTGGAGGTCTCGGAACACCAGCACATGAAAGAGTAGAAGCAGGTATGATTCATAAAGCTAATAAAGGTGTTTTATACATTGACGAAATAGGTACAATGTCAATGAAAACTCAACAAGAATTATTATCCGCAATGCAAGAAAAAAAATATTCCATCACTGGGCAAAGCGAGAATAGTAGTGGAGCAATGGTACGTTCACAAGCAGTACCATGTGATTTTGTTCTTGTAGCTTCAGGTAACATTAAAGTTTTAGAAGGTATGCACATAGCAATGCGTTCAAGAATTAGAGGTTACGGTTATGAAGTATTTATGAAAGATTCTATGGATGATACATTAGAAAATCGTAAAAAACTCGTACAATTCGTTGCACAAGAAGTTAAAAACGATGGAAGAATACCTCAATTCAATACAGATGCTCTAGATGAAATTATATTAGAAGCAAAACGTAGATCAGGTAAAAAAGATTCTTTAACTCTAAAACTCAGAGATTTAGGTGGACTTGTCAGAGCAGCAGGAGATGTAGCTATAGAAGAAGGTGCAAACTTTGTAACTGCAGAACATGTAATTACTGCAAAAAAATACTCAAGAACACTTGAACAACAAATGGCAGACATGTCAATTGTAATGAGAAAAGAATACAGTGTTTTCAATCCAAAAGGTGGAAAAGTAGGTATGGTTAATGGGTTAGCAATCATAGGTGATAGATCTGGAATCGTATCCCCAATTGCAGCTGAAGCCGCACCTGCACAAAGTAAAAATGAGGGAAAAATTATAGCTACAGGTAAACTTGGAGAAATAGCACAAGAATCCGTACAAAATGTAAGTGCATTAGTTAAAAAATATACAGACAAAGATATATCTGATTATGATATACATGTTCAATTCATACAAACTTACGATGGTGTAGAAGGAGATAGTGCTAGTGTATCCATTGCAGCAGCAGTAATAAGTGCAATTGAAGATATTCCATTAGACCAATCTGTAGCATTAACTGGTTCATTAAATGTTCGTGGAGATGTAATGCCTATAGGTGGAGCAACTGGAAAAATTGAAGCAGCTGCAGAATCAGGAATTAAAACAGTTTTAATACCTAGAAGTAACTTAAAAGATGTTATGATTGAATCTAAATATGAAGAAATGATAAAAATTATTCCAGTAGACACTCTTAGTGATGTATTAGAAAATATATTAATAAGTGGTAGTGAAAAGGATAATTTAATTAATCATATTAAAAAACTTGGCAATCATGTAGCAGAAAAAATCCCTGATAGCAAGATTAAAACTCCACATGCACATTAAAAACAATTTATTTAACTATAATTTTTTTTTATTATAGTTCTCTATTTTTTTATTTTTTTAAAATATTTTACTTACTTCAATAACCTTTAATTTTTAATTATAATACTTAATTAAAAACTTATATTAAATAAGAAAATTAAAATATATTATTAATATAAATTTTTAAAAATTATTATTTTTTATATGGTGATAACTTGATAATAGGCGGTTCCGCATCACAAAGCTTAGCAGCTAAAGTAGCTAAAGAATTAGATGACACTTTATGTCCATTAGAAACAAAAAAATTTCCTGATGGTGAAAGATATGTCAGAGTTAAAGAAGAAGTTGAAGGTGAAGATATAACTATTGTTCAATCTACAGGATTTCCTCAAGATGAACATTTAGTTGAATTATTATTTTTAATCAAAAACTTAAAAAGTTTAAATGCAAATAAAATTAGAGTGGTAGTTCCATATTTAGGTTATGGGAGACAAGAATTAAGATTTAAATCTGGAGAAGCAATATCTGCACAAATAGTTGCAGAATTAATTGAAACTGCTGGTGCAGATGAATTTATAAGCATTAATCTTCATGAAGATTGTGTAAGAGATTTCTTTAACATTCCAACAATGAATTTATCTGCTATGCCTCCAATTGCAGAATATATAAATAACTTAACCGAAGATCCAATAATAATAGCTCCAGATAAAGGAGCATTAGGATTTGCTGAAGAGATAGCTGAAATTCTAGATTGTAATTGTACTTATATGAGTAAAGTAAGATTAGGTCCAGATAAAGTTGAAACTTGTATTGTGGATATAGATTCTACTGAAGCTGAATCTAAAGTAGGTATTAATAATGTTAAAGGTAAAGAAGCAGTTATTATTGATGATATTATTGCAACAGGTGGAACTATCGTAAATGCTATTAATATTTTGAAAGAATATGGTGCAAAATCTGTAAATGTATGTTGTGTTCACCCAACTTTAGTAAACGATGCTGTAATAAAAATATATGCTGCTGGAGCGGAAAATCTTGCAGGAACTGATACTCTTAAATCAGATGTAAGTTGCATAACAGTTGCCAAAGTTATCGCAGATGCAATAAATAAAATTGAAAAGATAAATACTCATTAAAAGATATTATAGGATTTTTTAAAATGCATGAATTATCAATGGCACAAGGAATATTTACTACAGTAATAGATACTGCGGAAGCTAATGAAGCAACTGAAGTTACAAAAGTTGTTATTGAAGTTGGAAGATTAGCAATGGTTAATCCAGAACAATTGAAATTTTTACTTGATGTTATAAAAGAAGATAGTATAGCTGCAGATGCAGAATTTCAAATAAATGAAATTCCCGTTGAAATAGAATGTAAAGATTGTGGATATAAAGGGGAAGTATCACTTAAAGGTTTAGATCACTACGCTCCAATTATAAGATGTCCAAAATGTGATACTCCAAGAATAACAATTTTAAATGGTAAAGATATTATAGTAAAAAATGTTATAATTGAAATACCAGATGAAGATAATAATAATTAAAAAAAATTAATGGAGAATTAAAGAATGCATAAAATAGCAAGTGTTGAAGTAGAGCAAAATATAATGAAAGCTAATGAAGCTTTAGCTGAAAAAAACCTAAAATTATTAGAAGATAACAATATTTATTGTGTTGATTTTGTAGGAGCTATTGGTTCAGGGAAAACATCACTTATTGAAGATATCATAGAAAATGTTGATGAAAGAATTGGAGTTATTGCTGGAGATGTAATAAGTAAATTTGATGCAGAACGAATTAAATCTCATAATGCTCCAGTTGTAGGGTTAAACACTGGTAAAGAATGTCATTTAGATGCACATTTAGTTGAACACTCATTAGAAGACATGCCTCTTGAAGATATTGATTGGTTAATTATTGAAAACGTAGGGAACTTAATATGTCCTGTAGACTTTGCATTAGGTTCTCATATGAGAGTTGTTGTGGTAAGTGTAACTGAAGGAGATGACACTGTTGAAAAACATCCACTTATATTTCAAACTTCAGACCTAATAATTATTAATAAAGTAGATATTGCAGATGCTGTTGGAGCAGATACTGACAAAATGGTAGCTGATGCAAAACGACTTAATCCGGATGTAAAAGTTATAACTTCAAGTTTAAAAGAAGGAAAAGGATTAAATGAAATTATTGAAGTTATTAAAGAACATAAACCTGATAATTTATAAGATATAAATTAATTTTTAAAAAAATAATTTGGTGGTTTTATTGAAAATTTGGATTGATATATCAAATGCTCCTCATGTGCGTTTCTTTAAAGATGTAATTAAACATCTCCAAGATGAAGGAGAAGATGTAATAATTACAACTCGTCAGTTTGGAGATATTCATAAACTTATGGATATGTATGGTATTGATTATATTAGTGTTGGAAAACATGGTGTAAGTTTAGAAGATAAACTTAGAGAAAGTACAACACGTGTAACTGATTTATTTGATATCATTGTTAATGAAAAAGTAGATGTTGCTGTTTCTAAACACAGTATTGAACTTCCAAGAATAAGTTTTGGGCTTGGAATACCTAGTTTATATATTTTAGATAATGAGCATGCTGTTGCTGCTAATAAATTAACTCTTCCATTATGTGATAGAATAATAGCTCCAAAGATAATTGATATTTGGAAATTAATGGAATATGGTGCAGATCCAAATAAAATATTGCCTTATAATGGAACTTCTGAATTAATGCATTTTAAAAGTTTTGAATATAATGAAAATATTTTTGAAGATTTAGATTTAAATTTAAAAAAGAGTAAAACCATTTTTATGCGTCCAGAACCTTCTCTTGCTAGTTATTTGGATGCTGATTGCAGAAAATCTGTATTGTCTCCTGTAGTTGAAGTATTAAAAGAATATGCAAATATTTTAGTCCTTCCACGATTTAAAGAGCAATCTGAAATATTTGAAGGAATTGAAAATGTTACAATTCTAGAACCTCCTGTTGATACATCTAGTATTATTAAAAAAGCTGATTTAGTAATAGGTGCTGGAGGTACAATGAATCGTGAAGCAGCAATCCTTCAAACTCCTGTAATATCATGTTACCCTGGAACTTGTTTGTCTGTAGATAAATTTTATATAAATCAAGGGTTAATGTATCGTTCTAATAACCTTGATGATATTATCAATAAGGCATTAAGTTTTATTGTAAGTCCTAATGAACATATTAATGTTAATCATGACGATTTATTTAAATTAGTTTTAGATAATATTTATGATTTAGGAAAAAACGGAAAGCAATAATAATATTTTAAATAATTATTATTTTACATAAATTTTAAGTAGTAATAAAATAAATGTTATTATAATGGGGCTGGTAGCTCAGATGGTAGATCGTCGCCTCGGCATGGCGAAGGCCCCGGGTTCAAATCCCGGTCAGTCCATTTCATTTATAGAGGTTAATTATATTATTAACTAAAGATTAAAGTATTTATAACTTTAATTTTTAAAATTCAAATAAATAATCTTTATAAAAAAATATATAAAAAAATTAAATGAATATTAGATTAAGTGTGATAAAAAATGCCTTTTATAGCTCAAAATCATTTCCAATTTATTGTAGAAATAGCAGCAATAATATTCGCAAGTATGGTATTTATAATAAACTTAGTTCCATTATCACTAAGTATTGTAACATTCTTGTCATTATTCTTGTCAATAGTATTTACTTTACTGTTTGCAGCAGATATTGGTTTATTGTTTCTATCGTTTGGTCAACATGAGTTTACACATACATTTGGACCAATAGCTTTATTAGCTATTATAACTGCTCTTGCATCACTTAAAGTAATGGAACGCTCTGGAGTAAATGTACATGGTCTTAAAAGACTTGTTTATTTATTACTTGTATTAATAACAATTTTTGGAGGATTAATGCACAGATCTTTCTTACTTTTATGGATTCTTGGTTTATTTATTGGATATTTCCTTATTTCAAAATCATTCCAAGAAAAATCATTTTTAACTATTAAGAGAGTTTTAATATTTTTAGGGCTTGGTGTAGCAGCCTTTGGTTTACTAGAATTAATGGCTAAAGTTTCTGGAATGCAAGTTTTCAGCCCTATGCTGCGTATTAACCGTATTGAACAAAACAGTTTATCTAGTATTCAAATGGTAATACATAATACTAAACTTATTGGACATGTACAAAACTCCTCATATTGGGGAACACAAGGTTTGGGATTTGCTGATGGTTATATAAGTTTACCAATGCAATTCATTTTATTGTTCGGATTACCATTCCCAATGTTTTTCGGAGTATTAGTATCCAAAAAAGATATAATTGATTATATGCTTCCAGGAACGTTTGGTTATGCTTATGACTTTGGATACTTAGTACTGATTGCATTATTAGCCTTTGTTGTGATAACGCTTATAGTTGGTTTAGCAATCCTTAAAAAATACAGACAAAAGCGTGAGAGAAATAATAAAAAATATTTAGGTAAAGAAGTGCTTTTAATTGGTTCATTAACCGCTTTCATTACACAAGCTTTAATAGGATGTTTTATATTTAACAGAACTATTAATGGTACTGCTTTGTTAACGTTTATTTTCTTAGGCTCTCTTGTATGGGGACATGTTGTAACTCTTAAGAGGAGTTAATACATAATCCCTCAATTTTTTTTTCATTGATTAATGCAAATCAATAAAAAAATAATTAAAATACTTTTTTTACAAAAATTTTTAACTTTCTAAGATTTAATTACTTTTTTTAACAAATTATTTATTATTCAAATATATACTATAATATAAATTGCTAAAAATTAAGAGGTAAAAAAATCATGAAGAAAGCATTATTACTAATTGGATGTCCTGAAGCACCTGCACAAACACCAATGACTATTTATACTGCATATAAATTACGTCAAATAGGTTATGATGTAACAATATCAAGTAACCCTGCAGCATCAAAACTTATTAAAGTATCTGATCCAGAAAAAAATTATATTCAAAAAATGGTGAATATAGATTCTTTCATAGATAACTTAGAAGAAAATGACTTCGATTTACTTGTAGGAATTATTCATAAAGATGCAGCAGTATCATTTTTTGTAACATATTATCATCTTTTAAACACTAAATCAATGGCAATAATATTCCAAAGAGACCAAGATTTAGTTGATGATTTTGTTGAACAAGTAAAAGAAAATACCGATGCAGAAATCATATCTGCAAAAGCTTATCATAATCCAACACCTGTCCGTGTTAAAGTAGATAAAGCTTTAAAACAATTAGAAGGAGAAGAATAAAAATGTCATTTTGTTTAGATACTTATCTCCAACAATCTGAAGATTATGAAATTCTTTTAGCACAATCAACTTTCAAAAAAGCAAGAGAAATTATAAAAAAAAGAGCTAAAGAAGTTATTCATGTTAAACCTGGAGAAAAAATATTAGGTGTACGTATTATAGGAGTTCCTCCAGTGCCAATAGGAATTAATAAAGACAAAGGAACTATAATTCTCACTTACACTAAACCTTGTAATGGAACAGCTGCAATAGAATTACCAGTTTCAGAAGAAGATATTAAACAGATTAAAGCATTAAACATAGATTAATAATCGAAAAAAAACTTTTTTTTATTTTTTTATTTTTGAGGTATTTGATGATAACAACAGTTGTGGGAAGTTTTCCTTTAGAAATAAAAGATCCTAAATCTAAAAAAGACAAATTTTTAAAAATATTTGGATCTTTTGACCCTTATAAAAATTTAATTGAAGAAATTGTTGAATTACAATTTAACTTAGGAATTGATATAGTTACTGAAGGGCAAGTTAGAGGAGATATGATTGAAATATTTGTTAAACATATTCCAGGATTTACTTTTGAACATAATTCATCTATAATAAATGGAAAAATTTTACCCCCTAATCATGATATAACTGTAAATGATGTTAAAATTGCCCAACACAAGCTAAATGATTTAATCAAAAAATCTAATCTTAATGATACTGAACTAAATAAGAAAGGAGTAAAGGGAATAATAACTGGACCTTCAACAATCATACATAGTTCTAGATTAGAATCTTTTTATAAAGATAAAAATCATGCTATAATTGATTATGCATATGCAATTAAAAAAGAAATACTTACTTTAGAAAGAGAAGGATGTAAATACATTCAAATTGATGAACCATTTTTATCTACAGGTATGGTAGACTTAAATGTTGCAAAAGAGGCGATAAGTATACTAACAGAAGATGTTCAAATTCCAGTGTCTATGCATGCTTGTGGAAATTTAAATCAGGTATTTAAAGAATTAACTAAATTTCCTGTGGACATTTTAGATTTTGAATTTGCAGGAAATTCAGATAATATACATTTATTAGAGAAAAATAAAAATCTGTTAAAGGGTAAAAAATTAGGATTTGGTTGTTTGGACTCTGCATCTAAAAAAATGGATGATGAGGAAAAAACTAGAAACCTCATAAAAAAAGCAATAGAATTAATTGGTGAAGAAAACCTATTATTGGATCCGGATTGTGGATTAAAAAAAGTTCCCATAGATATGGCGACTAAAAAATTAAAATTAATGATTAAATTAAATAAAGAATTATCAAAATAAATTATTGTAATGATTTTGAAATTAGTTTAATTCTTTTAGAAATTGGAGAATTAAAAATCAATAGAAAAATTTTTAATTTTTTTTTTTATTTATAAAATATTATATAACTTAAAAAATCAATATATCAATATCTTAGTTTATTAATTAAATTATAAAATTAATAGTATAATAAACTTTTATATAAAATAATTTGAGGTTAAAAAATGGTAAGTGTAAACTTAGAAGCTAAAAAAACTGTAGATGTTATGATTGAAAAAGCTGATGAAATTAATATTTCAGTATCAAAACTTACAAATGGAGCAACTGTTCTTGATTGTGGAGTTAATGTAGATGGAAGCTTTAAAGCAGGAGAATTATACACAAAAGTATGTCTTGGAGGATTAGCTGACGTTGGAATAAGTATTCCTGGAGATTTGTCTGAAAAATTCGCTCTTCCTTCTGTTAAAATAAAAACTGATTTCCCTTCAATATCTACTTTAGGTTCTCAAAAAGCAGGATGGTCTGTAAGTGTTGGAGATTTCTTTGCATTAGGTTCAGGACCAGCAAGAGCATTAGCATTAAAACCTGGAGAAACTTACGAAGCAATAGATTACAAAGATGATGCAGATATAGCTATACTTGCTTTAGAATCAGATGTATTACCTGGTGAAGATGTAGCTGAAGAAATTGCTAAACAATCTGGTGTTGAAGTTGAAAATGTATTCTTACTTGTAGCTCCTACCTCTAGTCTTGTGGGATCTATTCAAATTGCTGGAAGAGTTGTAGAAAATGGTACTTACAAAATGATGGAATTTATCAATTTTGATGTTAAAAAAATTAAACATGCTGCTGGAATTGCACCAATAGCTCCTGTAGATCCTGATGGTCTTAAGGCAATGGGAAAAACTAATGATGCAGTTTTATTTGGTGGAAGAACATATTACTATGTTGAATCTGAAGAAGGAGACGATATTGCATCTGTAGCAGCACAAATACCATCATCTGCAGCAGATGGATATGGAAAACCATTCTTTGATGTATTCAAAGATGCAGGATTTGATTTCTATAAAATAGATAAGGGAATGTTTGCACCAGCTGAAGTAGTAATGAACGATTTAACAACAGGTAAATTATATAAAGAAGGATATGTAAACGTAGATTTACTTAAAAAATCTTTTGGATTATAAATTCATTAAAAAGTTGCAACTTAATTTTAAGGAGGTGAAAAGCATGAAAGTTACTGCAATAATTGCTAGTCCTAGAAATGGTGGAAATGGGGATATTTTAGTAGATGAAGCTATTAAAGGGGCTGAAGAAAACGGTGCAGAAGTCACTAAGTATTACATTGATGAACTTAATGTAGAACCTTGTCATGCATGTGGACATTGTGGAGATGGAATTGATTGTAAAGTTCAAGATGATGGAGCAAAAATTATTGAAGAATTATTAGATACTGATGCTCTAATTTTCACTACACCAATTTATTATGGACAAATGTCTGCTCAAGGAAAAGCAATAACTGATAGATTTTACAGTGTAAGTCGAAATCCACAAAAAGAATTTAATGGTAAGGCATTTTTGATTTTTACACATGGTGCTCCGGATGGAGTTTATGATACATACATTGAGTTAACTAAAGCAGCACCTTTTGGACATACTGGATGGGATGTTGTTAACACTTTGGATGTTGGTGGAATTCAAGAAGCAGGTGAAGTTAATAACTTTGATGGAAAACTTAAAGAGGCTTATGAAATTGGAAAATCTTTATAGATTTACTATTTTTTAGAAAGGATATTCTTTTTAATCCTTTCAAAACTTTTTTTTAAATTTTACATTCTTTTATTAGAAATCTTTTTTTAATAAATTACTAATACATATTTTTAACAATATATATTTAATCAAATTTTATTTTTAATAAATGATATATGTATGGGAATACTATATTTTTATTATATCATTATAGTTATCAAAATAATAACATAATGCTCATAGTAAATTAAATGAATTTGATTAATACTTAAAAATATTAGGCAAATATTTAATTTAATTAAAGTTGGTGACAAGTATGAATATAGTTTCAATAATTGCAAGTCCAAGAAAAAATGGGAACACCGAAAAATTAGTAAATGAAATAAACCGGGGTATTCGAGAAAATCATTCAGAAATTACAGAATACTTCTTAAATGATTTAAATTTACAAGCATGTCAAGGATGCAGACGATGTGAAAAAGGATTAGAATGTAAAATCGAGGATGATACTGTAGAAATATTACAAACACTTCAAAAAGCAGATTTAGTAATTTTTGGAAGTCCCATATATTTCAGTCAACTTTCAGCACAAGCAAAATTATTAATTGATCGGTTTTATAGTGTATTTATTAATCCAGATAAAGAATTTAATGCAAAATTAATATTAATATTAACTCATGGTTTTCCACAAGGTACTTATGATGATTATTTAAATTATGCTGGAGAACGAACATTTGAACTTGCAGGATTTAATGTTATTGATAAAATGGTAGTTGGAGGTCTTCATAACTCTGGGGATATAAAAGAACATGAGGAAAAATTAAAAGAAGCTTATGAAATAGGTAAAAAATTATAATATGGATTATTATGAAATTTATAAAAAAAACAATAGAAATTAATACTAATTCTAGTTTACAAATCCTAGATATTACAAATGAAATTCAAAATATACTAAAATTAAATAAGGTAAATAATGGAATTATAAATATTTTCACTAAACACTCAACATCTGCTATTGTAATTAATGAAAACGAACATGGTTTATTAAATGATTTTGAGAATTTACTTAAAACTTTAATCCCCCAAGTACAAAGTTATGAACATAATCGTATAGATAACAATGCAGATGCACACTTACGTAGTTTTTTCTTATCTTCTTCAGAAACAGTACCTATCTATAATGGAAAACTAGATTTAGGCACATGGCAATCAATATTTTTTGTAGAATTAGATGGTCCAAGAAATAATAGGAAAATAAACTTATCCATTTTAGTTGAATAAATATTTTAGAAATTCTTAATTAATATAAAAAATACATTAGCATTAATGAAACTTATAAGGTTCTGATTGTAATGGTTGATATAAATACTGAAAAATTAACAAATAAAATACAAGAATATCGTGATGATGGAAAAAGTTGTTCACAATCTGTTTTAACAGCGATATGCACAGAATTAGATTGCCAATTAAATGAAAATCAATTACTAGGATTAGGTAAAGGTTTTTCTGGAGGAATTGGTGGAACATTTGATGAAGGAACCTGTGGAGCATTAACAGGTGCAATAATTGCTGTGGGGTTATTATTACCTGATGAACCTCAGAAAAATGTTGCAATAAGTAAACAATTACTAAAATTCTTCCAAGAAGAGTATGATACATTGCAATGTGGTAAATTAACAGATAATGGTAATGATAAAAGTATTTGCGATCCATGTTGTCAATTTGTTGGTGAAAAATTTTCAGAATTAGCAAAAGATTTATTATAAATATAAAATTTTACAATTTATACATTTTTTATTTTTTATAGGAAGGATTATGACTTTATCTAGTGATTTAAAGAAATACTTAATTTCTCAAGGTGCAACAGAAGTGGGATTTGCAAATCTTAAAAATATTGAAAATGTGCCTGAGGAAATGCCTAATGGAATATCAATTATTGTCACATTGTCTAAAAAAGGAGTTAGAGCAATCAATACTAATGATAAAAAAGCTTATTTTAATACATATAATGAAACAAATGAAAAATTAGATGATTTAGCTCTTAAAGGTGAAAAATTCCTTAAATCTAAGGGATTTAAAGCTTATGGCTTATCCAGGGACCGTGTGAAAGTTGATGAAAAAGATAAGTTAACATCAATTCCTCATAAAACGGTCGCTACATCTGCAGGTTTAGGGTGGATTGGTAAATGTGCACTTCTTGTAACAAATGATTATGGATCTGCAATCCGTTTAACTACAATATTAACTAATGCTCCGCTTGATTTTGGAAAACCCATGACATCTTCATTATGTGGGATGTGCTTGAAATGTAAAGATTCTTGTCCTGCAAATGCAGTTAGTGGAATGTTATGGAGAAAAGGGCTAAATCGTAATGATTTTTTTGATTATAAAGCATGTGCAAAAACTGTTGTTAATATGTCAAAATATAACTTTGATAGTTCGGAAATCAAGATTTGTGGTAAATGCATTTATGTTTGCCCACATACTCAAAGATTTTTAAATGAATAAAAATGGTGTTATAAAAAATGAGTTTGACAACTGATTTAAAAAAAAGATTATTAATAAGTGGTGCAACTGAAGTTGGATTTGCAAGTCTTAAAGGTATAGAAGGTATGCCAGAGGGTATGCCAAATGCTATATCTATTATAATTAAGTTTCCTTCAGAAATAATTAAAACAATCGAAGATCACCCAACAAAAATTTACATTGATGTTCTATTAGATATCAATGATATTTTAGATGAAGTAGTGATGGTTGGAGAAAATTATCTGAAAAAAAGAGGATATAAGGCTTATGCTCAAACAAAACCTCGTACACTAGTTAAAGATGGGAAACGTACTCAAATGCCTTATAAAACTGTTGCAACTCGTGCAGGTTTAGGGTGGATTGGTAAATGTGCACTTCTTGTCACACCAAAATATGGTTCTGCTGTAAGATTAGCAAGTATTTACACTGATGCTCCACTTGATGTAGGTCAACCTGTTACCTCTTCCTTTTGTGGAGAATGTGAAGAATGTGTTAAATATTGTCCTGCTAACGCTTGTACTGGAGTAGATTGGAACGAAAATATTGACCGTGATTTAATATATAATCAAAAAAAATGTGGAGATGAAGCATTAGCTTTATCTATTGAATATACAAATGTAAATCATTATTACTGTGGAAAATGTATAATTGTATGTCCATTTACTAGAAAATATTTAGGATTACCACAATTATTATAAAATTAATTATTTTTAAAAATAAAGATAGAAAAAAGTTAAAAAATTAATTTCAACTTTTAAGTTATTCATTAAATTCTATTTCAAATCCAATAACTGGATAATCTAAATTGAAATTAGTAATAACTTTAGGAGATAATTCACCAAATACTCCATTAATTGTACTATTATTGCTAGTTGCTGTAACACTAGCTACTCTACCCGGTATAAAACTTGGGTCTGCTGATTCATTTATTTTAATATCATATCCTAAGTTATTTAATACACTTAAAATCAATGATTTTGCTTCGGTAAAATTCGCAGTTGAGTGACAACTTAATGCTGCAAGTTTTTTTGATGGTTTAACTTTCAATGTTTTTGTTTCATCAATGTATAATATATCTCCAATTTCAAATATTTTTTGAGGTAAATCTTGATGTTTATTATCTTCTAAAAATTCCATTAAAGTGTTAATTAAACTTTTTCTTATCATTGTTCCATCAATAGTAATAGGTCGGGCTACTTGCACATGTTCATCTTCAGCTCTATTCATCTTTTCATAATGGCTTTTTTCACTAGTTAACATTAAACTCATTACTTCTTGATATCCAAGACCTATCATTATTTCTCTTAAAGTATTATCTGATTTAAACCAGTTATGTTCATAAGCAACAGTAGAAAGGTTAGGTAATTTTGCTTCAATTTTGTTAATACGATATTGTATTGCAATATTTTCAATAATATCATATTCATGTAAAATATCTATTCGGTAAGCTGGTACTTGTACTTCTAGTTCATTGTCATTTAATATTTTAGAACCCATTCTTGCTTGTTCGAGTAATTTTTTGGTTTTTTCTGCATCAATATTAATTCCTATAAGTTTATTTGCTTTTGATACATTTACTTTCTTAATTTTTGGAGTTAAATCTGGAGATACAATAGTTTTGTCTTCATAAATAACTTCAATACTTTCAACTTTCCCACCAACTTCTGCAAAACTACTGCATATAATATTTAAACTTTGATTTACAGCTTTTTCATCAGTTCCTGTAACATCTACTAATATATTTGAAGTATTTTCTGATAATTTAGTTAATTCTCCATTAATTATGGGAGGCATACTTAATACTTGGCCATCTTTATCGAGAATCATAGGATATTTGTCAAAATTTTCAATTAAATGTGCATATTTATTTCCTTTTTCAATTTCAGACAATATTTCGTTAGGAGTCATAGATTTATTTTCTTCAAGAGGAATGAATGCATTTTCATTTTTTTCAGTTGCAATATAATTATAAGGAGAATTAATTACATCTGCATTATGGATACCAATTGCAACTTTTTTACGGTCACGACCTATAACCCAATGTAAATTTTCTTGAAAGTCCATAATCTGTTTAAGTTTAGTATCAGTGAAATTTACACCTTTAATTTTAGCAAAAGCAATATATGGACGGATTTCAGCTACTTCTTTACTTACATAAACTTTTTCTCCAGATGAAGTAACTTCATATTCTGGAAGTCCTGTTTCTAAATCAAGGAATCCTTTTAAAGATCTTGCTACTCCAGGAACACTTAAGTTATCTGGACGGTTTGGAAAGAATTCTACTTTAATTTCGTTATCATCATGATCTTCTATGTCACTTCCCATCATAGGGATAATATTTATAAGTTTATCTTTGTCAATATCAATTCCTAGTTCTTTTAAATCTTGATACTCAAATGTTATAACAGGCATTTTACTATTTTCTCCTTAAAATTTTAATAAAATTATTAATAATTAATGTAATTACCATCCATATATTGCCAAAAAGAATAAAGCTTCAATCACAAAATGAAGTGATCTATGTGCAAGTGGAGGTATGTGATATGGTAAAGCACTATGAGCTATGTCTAATATGAAATGAATTAATGCTGCTAAAACTCCTATTTGTAATGATTGGAATACTAAAGATAATACAATGAAATGGAATACAGCTTCCATTATTTCGTGAACTAACCATGTTTGTAGAGCTGAAGCTACAGTTTTTTTAATCATTCCTCCTAGTATAATGTAGAAGTCATGACCTATTTTCCAAACAATTCTTCCATGAATTTCGTCACTAATAGCTAAAACTACAGGGATCCAAAACCATAACATATTCATTAGCTTTCACAGTCCTTTTTTTATAATAAATTAATCAAAAATTTTTGATTCATTAATATTTTATATTAATTTATATTTTTTGTTTTTCTTTATTTATAATTTATCTTGTATGAAAAATCCCATTTTTTATTTAAAAATTATATTTATTAAATAAGAAATACAAAAGAAACATTATAATAATAATTATAAGATTATTATAAAAACTTTAAAATTATAAAAAATTAACTAATAATTAGCATGGAGAAAATTTATGACTGATAGGGATATTCCAAAAGATTATGACCACAATAAAGAATCAGAATGGCAAAAGAAATGGGATGATGAAGAAATTTATAAATATATTGGTGATGGAACAAGACCAAGATACATAATAGATACTCCTCCACCATATCCAACAGGAAATATACATTTAGGTCATGTACTTAACTGGGCATATATTGATTTTAATGCAAGATATAGAAGAGAAAAAGGAAATGATGTGTTATTCCCTCAAGGTTGGGACTGTCATGGTTTACCAACTGAGGTTAAAGTAGAGGAAACACATAATATCAAAAAAAATGACGTGCCTCTTCAAGAATTTCGTGAAATGTGTGTTGATTTAACTACTGGAAACATAGCTAAAATGAAAAAACAAATGAAAAGTTTAGGTTTTTCACAAGATTGGAGTAGAGAATTTGTAACTATGACTCCTGAGTATCGTAGAAGAACTCAATATAGTTTCCTTAAAATGTATAATCAAGGATTAATTTATAGAGGAATACATCCAGTCAACTGGTGTCCACGTTGTGAAACCGCTATAGCATTTGCAGAAGTAGAATATGGGGATAATGTTACAAAATTAAATTATGTCAATTTTCCACCTGCAGGTGAAATAGACAACTTACCTAAAGGAAACTCTTATGTTCCAGCAGATGGAAAACATGCTGACTCCAATGAAGAAGGAATTCTTATAGCAACAACACGTCCAGAATTAATGATGGCATGTGTTGCAGTAGTAATACATCCAAATGATGAACGTTATAATAAATTATTGGATAAATATGTAGAAGTTCCATTATCTGGTCAAAAAGTAAAAATTATAGCAGATACAGAAGTAGACCCAGAATATGGTACAGGTGCAGTAATGGTTTGTACATTTGGGGATAAAACAGATGTAGCATGGGTAAATAAATATGATTTGGATGTTATTGAAGCAATATCTGAACAAGGAATCATTACAAGTGCTGGGGGAAAATATGAAGGATTAACCCTACCCGAATGTGCAGAAGCAACAATAAATGATTTAAGTGATGGAGGATATCTCCGGAAACAAGAAGATGTAGAGCAAAATGTTGGAGCTTGTTGGAGATGTAAAACACCAATAGAAATTCTAGTTAAAAAACAATGGTTCATTGGTGTAAGACAATTAATAGATCAAGTAGAAAAAGCATCAAATGAAATTAATTGGGTACCTAAACATATGGAATCTCGATTATTAAATTGGGCAGATAATATGGAATGGGATTGGTGTATATCACGTCAAAGATTATTTGCAACACCTATACCCGTATGGTACTGTAAAAAATGTGGAAAAGTACAATTGCCTGATGTTGAAGATTTACCTGTAGATCCAACTGTAGATAAACCAAATAAACCATGTGAATGTGGGTCAACAGAATTTATTGGTGAAACAGATGTATTGGATACATGGATGGATAGTTCAATTAGCCCATTATCTATAGCTGGATGGCCAGATCCATCATATACAAATAATTTCCCAAGTAATATTCGTCCACAAGGGCATGATATTATTCGTACATGGGCATTTTATACAATACTTCGTTGTTTAGCACTTACTGGTCAAAAACCATTTTCAGACATTGTAATAAATGGTATGGTATTTGGTGAAGATGGATTTAAAATGAGTAAATCTAGAGGAAATGTAATTGCGCCTGATGAAGTTATAGAACAATATGGTGCAGATGCATTACGTACTTGGGCGGCAAATAGTGTACCAGGTTCAGATGTAGCATTTGATTGGAAAGATATTAAATATGGTTATAAATTCTTAAGAAAATTCTGGAATGCTTTTAGATTTATTAGTATGCATATATTTGATGAAAAGATTGATGTTAAAAATATTAAGCTTAATCCAACAGATCAATGGATATTCTCAAAATTAAACAAAATTAATACAATTTGTGATGAAGCTTACAGTAATTATGAATATGCAACTGTAATAAATACAATTGAAGATTTCATTTGGCATGACTTCTGTGATGAGTATATTGAAGCTGTAAAATATAGATTGTATAATGAAGATATTTCTGATGATTCAAGAAAAGCAGCTAAATACACATTACGTAAAGTAATTGAAGATTCTTTAAAGATACTTGCACCAATTACTCCATACTTTGCTGAGGAAGTATATCAATATTTCCAACCTGAAAGTCCAAGTATACATAAAGAACTATGGCCAAGTTTAGAAGAAGGAATAAATGAATCCTCTGAAAACACAGGTAATGTGGCTATAAGTTTAATAAGTGAAATAAGAAGATTTAAATCATCAAATAAAATTGCATTAAATCAACCTTTAAATACAGTTAATGTATATACGGATAATCAAGAATTAACAAAAATTTTAAATGAATTTTCTGAGGATATTGCAGGAACATTAAAAATTAGCAATTTAGGAATTAAATCTGGAAAACCTGAAATTCATGAAGAAATAATTGAAATTGAACCTGATATGAGTCAAATTGGTCCTAAATTTAAATCAGATGCAGGAAAAGTAATTGGATACATAAAATCCAATAATCCAAATGATATTGCTAAAAAATTGGAAAAAGATGGTGAAATTATAATTGCCGATAAACCGATTACTGTTGAAGATTTAAAAATGACCAAAGAAGTTCAAGGAGCTACTGGTCAAAAAGTAGATGTTTTCCAATCTGAAGAACTTGACTTAATCTTAGAAATTATAAAATAAATTTAATTCATGAAGTTAAAAAGTATCTAATAAGTTCATTGGAAATATAATTATGATTCTTAAAGTAAAAAATGCAAAAAATCTTCAAGGAATTGTTAAAGCACCATCTTCTAAAAGTTATAGTCATCGTGCTGTAATATTAGCATCACTTGCAAAAGGTGAAAGTAAATTATCTAATGTACTTTTATCAGAAGATGTTATATCCTCAATTAATGTTTGTAAATTATTAGGTGCTAATATAACCCAAAAAGATGATGTTTTGGTTGTTAAAGGAACTGGAGGTAATTTACATAATTCTTCTGAGGGAATTATTGATTTAGGTAATTCTGGCACTACTTTACGTTTAATTACTTCTATTTCTGGATTAAGTGATAATTCTGTAACTCTTTCTGGAGATAAATCTTTACAAACACGACCTATGGGACCATTATTAAAATCATTAGAATCCCTAGGTGTAATAACTGAATCGGTTAATAATAATGATAAAGCACCTATAAAAGTATATCCTGGGTATGAGGGTGGACTTACTTCTATTTCTGGAAGTATAAGTTCACAATTTATTTCTAGTATACTAATTTCTGGACCTTTATCTTCTAAGGGTGTTGAATTATCTGTACTTCCTGATTTTGTTTCAAAACCTTATGTAAATATGACAATTGACATAATGAATAAGTTTGGAGTAAATATTGAAAGATTAGAATATAATAAGCATAATGATTGTGAGAAACCTATTAAATCATGTGCGATTGAAAAATTTTTAATTAAACCAAATTCTTATAAAAGTACGGATTATATTGTTGAAGGAGATTATTCATCAGCTTCATATTTACTTTCTGCTTGTGCAATATGTGGGGGGGAAGTTACAGTAACAGATTTATTTGAAGACTCTAAACAGGGAGATAAATTAATTTTAAATATTCTGTTTAAAATGGGTTGTGAAGTTATATGTTCTGAAGATAAAGTTACATTAAAATCTGATGGAAATTTGAAAGGAGTAAATGTTAATCTTTCTAATGCTCCTGATTTAATTTGTACAGTAGCAGTGCTTGCTTCATTAGCTGAAGGGGAAACCATAATTTCTGGAGTTAAACATGGACGTTTAAAAGAAACTGATCGTATTAGTACATGTTGTGAAGAACTTAAAAAGTTAAATGTTAATTTAATTGAGAATGAAGATGGAATGGTTATTGAAGGAGGAGTAAGTGATGGGGAAGTGGAATCTCATCATGATCACCGTTTAGCTATGGCATTTAGTTTGATTGGATTAAAAAATAATGTGGTGATAAAAGATGGGGAAGTTTTCAATGTTTCATTCCCTAATTTTATTGAAGCAATGGATGAAATTGGAATTGATTTAGAGCTTGAATAAGGAATGAATATTTATGGAAAATAAAAATTTAAAGAATATGGATAAAACAGAGCAGGTAATTAAAATTTTTAATAGATTAAAGAAAATTTATGATATTAGAGATTTTTTGGGTCATGATCCTTATAAAGTTTTAATTCGCACAATTCTTTCTCAAAGAACACGTGATGAGAATACTGATCAAGCTACTGAAAATTTATTTAATAAATATTCTGATATTTATGCTATTGCTGATGCTCCAGTTGAAGATGTTGAAAAATTAGTGAAGCCTGCTGGTTTTTATCGTGTTAAAGCTAGTAGAATTAAGGAAGTTTCTCATATTATTATTGATGAATATGGAGGGGTTGTTCCGGATAATATGGAAGAATTATTGAAGCTTCCAGGTGTAGGTCGAAAAACTGCTAATTGTGTTTTGGTTTTTGCATTTCGTGAGCCTGCTATCCCTGTAGATACTCATGTTCATCGTATTAGTAATCGTTGGGGTTTAGTTAATACTAAAAAACCTGAAGAGACTGAAATGGAGCTTATGAAAATAGCACCTAAAGAGTTGTGGATTGATTTGAATGATATTATGGTTCAATTTGGTCAAACTATATGTAAACCTACTTCTCCGCAGTGTGGTAAATGTCCTTTAACTGGTTTATGTGTTTACGATTACGAAAATGAAGTTTGATTTTTTTAGATTTTTTATTTTTTTTATTTAATATTTTTTGCTTGTTTTTTTTAATTTTTTAAAGAAAAGGTTTATAAATAAAAAAATATAATATAACTATAGTTATATAACAATTGTTATTTTTTATTAGTCAAAAAATTAAACTAATAAAAAAATTAAAATTATATAACAATACAAAACAATTAAAAAAAAATTAAAATTAAACTTAACAAATAATTAAAGGAGATAACAAAAATGTCAGAAGAAGATATAATAAACATACCAAAATTAACAAGAGGAGTAGCAAATGATATTACAGAAACAATAGGAAATACTCCATTAGTAAGATTAAATAAATTAACAGAAGGATTAGACGCAGAAGTACTAGTAAAATTAGAATCATTCAACCCAATTAGCAGTGTAAAAGATAGAGTTGGAGTGGCTTTAATAAAATATGGTGAACAATCCGGACAAATAAAACCAGATTCAGTTATTATTGAACCAACTAGTGGAAACACAGGCATTGCACTTGGTTTTGTTTCAGCTGCAAAAAATTACAGATTAATTTTAACTATGCCTGAAACAATGTCTATAGAACGAAGAAAATTACTAGCTTTATTCGGTGCAGAAATCGTATTAACACCAGGTTCTGAAGGAATGGGTGGAGCAGTTGCTAAAGCAGAAGAATTAGCCAAGGAAATCCCAAATTCCGTAATCCCTCAACAATTTAATAATGAATACAATCCAAAAATTCATAGTGAAACAACAGCACAAGAATTAATTAGAGACACAAATAATGGGGTTGATATTGTGGTTTCAGCTGCAGGAACAGCAGGAACTATTATAGGTATTTCTAAAGTTCTAAAGAAAGAAAAACCAGGATTTAAAGCTGTTGTTGTAGAACCAGAATCAAGTCAAACTTTAGCCAAAGGTGAAAAAGGACCACATAAAATCCAAGGTATTGGACCAGGTTTTGTTCCAGGAGTGTATGATTCAGAATTTATTGATGAAATTGTACCTGTTAAAGATGAAGATGCAGGTAAATACTACTTAAAATTAGCTAGCGAAGAAGGTATCCTTGCAGGAATATCCTCAGGTGCTGCAACATATGCCGCAATTCAAGAAGCTAAAAAACCAGAAAATAAAGGAAAAACCATAGTGGCTATTTTAGCAGATACTGGTGAAAGATACTTATCAGTGGATTGGTTATTCCAAGATATTTATAAAAAATACCCCGAAGTTTTTCCAGATGAATAATTTAAATTTATTTATTTAATTTTTTTCTTTTTTTTTAACTTAAATTAAAATTTTCAATGTATTTTCTAATTTTCAACTAAAACTTAAAGTTAATAACAATAGTTATTTATATGAAAAATATTACAATGTTATATATTAATATATTCTAAATAAATTTGGTGAACACTAATGTTTGATGAACTAAAAGAAGATATGAAAGCAGCTAAACAACGTGACCCTGCTGCAAGAAATAATGTAGAAATATTTTTCTCATATCCTGGAATTCATGCCATGTGGTGGTATAGACTTGCTAATTGGTGGTGGAGAAATAATCATTACCAACTTGGAAGATTCACATCAAATTTAGGTAGATTTTTCACAGGAATTGAAATTCACCCTGGAGCAAAAATTGGAAAACGATTCTTTATAGATCATGGAATGGGAGTTGTAATTGGAGAAACTACAATCATTGGAAACGATGTATTACTTTATCAAGGAGTAGTTTTAGGTGGGACTAGTTTATCTAAAGGTAAAAGACACCCAACTATAGAAGATGAAGTAGTAGTTGGCTCTGGAGCTAAAGTAATGGGTGATATTACTATAGGTAAAGGAGCAAAAATAGGTGCAGGATCTGTAGTGCTTAAAGATGTACCTGCAGGTGCAACTTGTGTAGGCATACCTGGACGTATAGTAAAACAAAAAAGAGAACCTGCTTTATTATTAGAACATAGTAAATTACCTGACCCTGTTGCAGAGGTTATTGATTTGTTACTTAAGCGTCAAAATGAAATTGAAGAGCAAATTGAAGAATTAGATCGTAAACAAAATTTACCTATTAATACTTTAGACACAGAACCAAATTTAGAAAATGTATTTCATGTAGAATGTGATGAAATAGATGCAAATCATGTAATAGTTAAAGATAGAAGTCAAGATTCAAAAGGAGTTTATGGAAAAATTTTCGGAGAACAAACTTCAAATGTTTTAAACATTGAAAATGGGAATTATGAAACTGTTGCAGATTTAATGGATTCATTATCTATTCGTCAAGATAAATTAGAAGAAGAAATTAAAGATTTAAAAGAAAGATTAGAAGCATCAAGATATCAATTATAAATAATTATAAATAAATGGGAGAGATTTAAAAATGAAACCACCTTGTGAAATGGTAGTATGGTATGTAATACCTGCAATTAGATCTGAGTTAGCTAAAGATTTATTAGATTTAGGTATGAAGCAAAAAAAGATATCAGAACTCATGGACATTACTCAACCTGCAGTATCTCAATATATAACTGATAAAAGAGGTAGTGGTATAAAATTCAATGATGATGTTCGCCAAATGATTAAAGATTTTGCTCAGGATTTATATAATGAATCCGCAACTAAAATGGATATTATACCTAGAACATGTAAAATATGTAAGAGAATTAAAGCAGAAGACATCTTATGTCAAATTCATAAAGAAAAAGGGGATGTATCATGGGATTGTCAAGCTTGTTTAGGTTCTGAATCAAATTTATGTTAATCAGAACTTGAATTTTTACATATTTTTAATGAATTAATTTTTTTCTACATAAATTAAATAATATACAAAAACTATTTATATTATGATTATCAGAATATAGATAGTATCTTATTTTATATGATATTTCAATTTTTAATGGCAAGATGACCGAGAGGCTTAGGTGCGTGGCTGCAGACCATGATACGGGGGTTCAAATCCCTCTCTTGCCTTTTATTATTAAAATAAATATTTTTGAACTAATTTTAATTTATTTAACTTAAAATAATTGTTTAATTAATAATTTAATTAAAAAAGGAGATTAATAAAAAATGAAAGTATACAGTACAATGTCAAGAGAAAAAGAAGACTTAAAAACAATTAATCCTGGACGAGTCAAACTTTTTGTCTGTGGACCCACTGTATATGATGATGCTCATATTGGCCATGGAAGAACTTACATCTCTTTTGATACTATAAAAAGATATTTAGAATATAAAGGGTATTCTGTATTTTATATAGAAAATATCACTGATATTGATGATAAAATTATTAATCGTTCTAAAGAATCTGGAGTAGAATCCTCTATTTTAGCTAAAAAATATGAAAAACGTTTTATAGAAGACATGGAATCTCTTAATGTTCATAAAGTTAATTTATTTGCCCATGCTACTGATCATATAGCTGAAATTATTAATCAAATATCTCGCCTTATAGATAAAGGTTTTGCATATATTACTGATGATGGTGTTTATTATAATATAAACAAATTTGATGATTTTGGTAAATTATCTAATCGTAATGTGGATGAACTTGAATCTCATAGAGATATAGCTGATTCTGATAAACATAATCCTAATGATTTTGTATTATGGAAAAATCGGGAAGCAGCTGAATTTGATGGAGAACCAAAATGGGATTCTCCATGGGGTAAAGGAAGACCTGGTTGGCATATTGAAGATACTGCAATAACCGAATATTATTTTGGCCCACAATATGATATTCATGGAGGAGGATTAGATTTAATATTTCCTCATCATGAAGCAGAAATTGCTCAAATTGAAGCTGTAAGTGGTAAAAAGCCATTAGTACGTTATTGGATGCATACAGGATTTTTAAATGTGTCTGGAGAAAAAATGAGTAAATCTCTAGGAAATTTTATAACTATTCGGGAATTACTTCAAGATTGGGATGCAAATGTATTTAGATTTTTTGTTCTTTCTACACATTATAGAAGTCCAATAGATTTTAGTAAAGATTCTTTACATCAAGCAGAAAAGAGTTTAAATAAAATAAATAACTTTGTTGATAATTTAAACAATATTCTTGAAGAAGAATTTAATGATTCTGATGAATTAATTGATAAAGTTAATAGTAGTAATGAAGAAGATGCTATTTCTTATGAGATTATGAATAAGTTCTTTGAAGCTATGGATGATGATTTTAATACTCCTAAAGCTATAAGTGCTATCTTTGAATTTATTAATGAATCTAAAAATATTGAATCTTATGATATTGCTAATCTTTTAGCTATAAAAAAATGGTTTAATGGAATAAGTTTTATATTTGGAATTGATTTTAATCAAAAACAATCTTCATTAGAAGATAATAATGATGAAAATTGGGTTGAGTTAATTTTAAGTATTCGTGAAAAATTACGTCAAAATAAACAATATGATTTATCTGATGAGATTCGTGATGAGTTAAATAAACGCGGTATTGAAGTTAGTGACAGTTAATATTTTTCATTTTTTTTAAATTTTATTTTTGTTAATATTTCTTAAATTTTATTTTTGTTATTATTTATTTTGTTTTTTTAGATTTATTCTATTTTTTTTGTTTCATTTTTGTTAAATATCCAAGAATTTTTGATTTTTGTTAGATATTATACTTTTTTTCTTAAATAAAAATATTTATATATTATAATAAATTAATTTATTATTAGTAATTTATAATTATTTATCATTACAAATAAAAAAAATTATACAAAAAATTAATAAAATTAACATTTTGCTTCAATTGATTATTTTTGAAGTGTAATTTTTCAAATTTTTAAACAAAATAGATTTATAGGGAGTTAACTTATGAGAGATCTTGAAAAAATGTTTAAACCGAATAGTGTTGGTGTTATAGGAGCATCAAACAAACCTGATAAAGTAGGACACATAGTTGTTAGCAACTTATTAGAAGATGGTTTCAAAGGTGAAATTTATCCAATAAACCCAAAGGGTGGGGAAATATTAGGACTTAAAGCTTATACAAATGTTGGTGAATGTCCAACAGTACCAGATCTTGTCGTAATAGTTGTACCTTCTAAAATTGTTAATCCTTCTGTTAAACAATGTGGAGAAATAGGAGTAAAGAATGTTGTAGTTATTACTGCTGGTTTTAAAGAAGTAGGTGGAGAAGGAGTTAAATTAGAAGAAGAACTTGTTAATATTGCAAATGAATATGATATTAATTTAATTGGTCCAAATAGTTTAGGAATCACTGATTCTCACACACCACTTAATTCTTCATTCTCACAAATGATGCCTCCAACTGGAAACATAGCATTTATATCTCAAAGTGGAGCTATGATGGTAGCACTTATTGATTGGAGTATAACTGCAGGAATTGGATTTAGTAAAGTTATAAGTATTGGAAATAAAGCAGGTGTAAGTGAAATTGAATGTATCCAATATTTAGCTGAAGATCCTGAAACAGCTGTAGTAATATGTTATTTAGAAAGTATATCTGAAGATCCTAACTTTATAAAAACTATGAGAGAAGTATCTAGTAAAAAACCAGTTGTAATATTAAAATCTGGAAGTTCCCAAGCAGGAGCTGCAGCTGCTAGTTCTCATACTGGAGCTTTAGCTGGTAGTGATGTTGCATTTGATACAGCATTTAAACAATCAGGAATATTCCGTGTAACAACTATGGATGAATTATTTGATGTAGGTTTAGCATTCAGTAAATGTTCATTACCTACTGGCAGAAATTTAGCTATTATTACAAATGCTGGTGGTGGAGGTGTAGTATCTGTTGATGCTATGGAAAGATTTGGTTTAAATTTAGTTCAATTTGATGAAGATACTATTGCAAAACTTAGAGAGGCTGTACCGGATGAAGGTAGTGTAAAAAATCCTATTGATGTGTTAGGTGATGCACCTGTAATAAGATACAAAAAAACATTAGAAATTGTTTTAAGCAGTGATGATGTGGATAGTTTAGTTATAATGGTATGTCCAACTGCATCTGCTGATCCGGATGGAATTGCAAATGCTATACTTGAAGGTTCAAAAGAGTTTGATAAACCTATTATTGTAGTAAATATGGGTGGTCCTACATTTGAGAATGCGAATGAGTTATTGAGAAATAATAGTATACCTACTTATGTTTTCCCAGAAACAGCTGTAAAAGTTGTAGATTATCTTGAAAGATTTAATGCTGTTCAAGAAAGAACATATGATGATCCAATTAATGAAATTAATGATGTAAATAAAGATAAAGTTGCTGAAATATTTGATAAAGTTAAAGCAGATGGTAGAGATACTTTACTTGGTAGTGAAGCATATGCTGTAGCTAAAGAATATGGTATTGAAGCAGCACCTATTATTCTTTCAACATCTCCTGAGGAAGCTGCTGATTTTGCTGAAGAAATGGGATTCCCTGTTGTATTAAAGATTGCTTCAGATAAAATTTTACATAAATCTGATATTGGCGGAGTAAAAGTTGGAATTGCTTCTCGTGAGGAAGCAGAGGAAGCATTTAAAGAAATAATGGATAATGCAAATAAAGCTCATCCGGATATAGTGCCAGATGGTATTGAAGTTCAAAAGATGATGGATTCTGGAATTGAAGTGCTTGTAGGTATGATTCGTGATAAACAATTTGGTCCGATGATTGCATTTGGTATGGGTGGAATTTATGTTAATTTGATTGAGGATGTTTCATTTAAGCTTGCTAATGGTTTGACTTCTGATGAGATTGATGAACAAATTAATAATACTAAAGTTGCTATGTTACTTAAAGGTTTCCGGGGTGAAGATCCAGGAGATATGGATAGTGTTCGTAATGCAATTAAACGTGTTGCTCGTTTAACTTTAGATTTCCCTGAGATAAGTGAGTTAGATATTAATCCTATTTTTGTTTATGAAAAGGGTTCTAGTGCTTTAGATATTAAGATTAAATTATAATCAATTTAATCTTTTTTTTATTTTTTCATTTTTTTTATTTTAGTAAACTTTATATATTGTAATTAACAATTGTTATATATTGGATATTATAATTTTTATAATGATTTTTTTTATATTATTGCCTTCTAGGATTTTTATCCTTTTTTTAATTTAAAAAAATTAACAATTGTTATATAAATTATTTTTTTATTCAAATTATAGTTAATTTTTAAAGTATCAAAAAATATAACTAAAGATGTTATAAAATTTATCATAACTTTAAAAATTAATAAATTTATTTTAAAAGAGGTAACAAAATGAGTAATAATAACAATAATAACAAAAAAGAATTAGGAGTAGCAACTTTAAGTGTCCATGCTGGCCAAGAACAACCTGATCCCGCAACTGGTGCGAGAGCTACACCTATATATCAAACAGCTTCTTATGTATTTAAAGATGCAGAAGAAGCAGCAGGCCGATTTGCTTTGACAAATCCTGGACAAATATATAGTAGATTAACAAATCCAACAAGTGATGCATTTGAAGCAAGAATTGCTGCAGTAGAAGGAGGAAAAATTGGAATTTCTGCTGCAAGTGGTTTAGCTGCAATATCTTATGCATTATTGAATATTACTTTACCAGGTGATGATATTGTTTCTGCAGACAACCTTTATGGTGGAACATACACCTTATTTGAATCAACATTTAAAGAACTTGCTAGAAATGTAATATTTGTACCATCTCAAGATTTAAATGCTTTTGAAGAAGCTATAACTCCAAAAACTAAAGCTATTTATGTAGAATCCATTGGAAATCCAAAATTAGATGTTCCTGATTTTGAAAAATTAGCAGAAATAGCTCATTCTCACAATATACCATTAATTGTAGATAATACATCTGCAGTAGGGTTAGTACAACCATTAAAACATGGAGCAGATATAATAGCTGCATCTGCAACTAAATTTGTAGGTGGACATGGTATAGCAGTAGGGGGATATATTGTAGATAGTGGTAACTTTGATTGGGCAAAAGGAGATTTTCCAACAATAACTGAACCTGATGAATCTTATCATGGTTTAGTTTTCTATGATTTAGGGGAAGCTGCTTATATCACTAGAATAAGAGCAAGATTATTACGTGATCTTGGTGCAACACTCGCTCCAGTTCATAGTTTTATATTCCTTCAAGGTTTAGAAACTTTAACATTACGTGTTAAAAAACATTCTGAAAATGCATTAATAGTTGCTAAACATTTAGAAAATCATCCTAAAGTTAGTTGGGTTAATTATCCGGGTCTTGAATCTCATCCGGCTCATGAAAATGCACATAAATATTTAGGTGATTCTTATGGTGGAATTTTAGGATTTGGAATTAAAGGGGGATTAGAAGCTGGAAAACAATTCATTAATAATGTTGAATTACTTTCTCATTTAGCAAACATTGGAGATGCAAAAACTTTAGTTATTCATCCTGCAAGTACTACTCACCAACAATTAACTGAAGAAGAACAAGCTCAAACTGGAGTAACTCCTGATTTTGTTAGAGTTTCTGTTGGTATTGAAGATGTTGAAGATATTATTGCAGATATTGATCAAGCTTTAGATAAAATAGATGCTTAATTTATTTTAAATATTTTTTAAAGTGGATTTCCACTTTATTTTTTTTCTTTTTTTATAATTTTTTGTCATACCTAAACCTTTAAATATTAAAACAGCACAATTATAACTATAGTTATATAACAATAGTTATAACTTTTGAATATTATGCCATTAATTAATAATTAAATTTGGAGATGAAAAAATGATATATATGGACAATTCAGCTACTTCACCTGTACATCCTGAAGTATTCAAAGAAATGAAACCATTTTTAAAAGAAGTCTTTGGAAATGCATCAACATTATATTCATTAGGAAGAGAATCAAGAAAAGCACTAGATATTTCAAGAGAAAGAGTTGCTAAACTAATCAATGCAGAACCTAATGAAATCAAATTCACAAGTGGAGGAACAGAATCAGATAATTGGGCAATAAAAGGTATTGCTTTCAAAAATAGAGACAAAGGAAAACATATCATAACAACTGTTATTGAACACCCAGCAGTAAAAAATACTTGTGCATGGTTAGAAAAATTAGGTTATGAAATAACTTACTTACCTGTAAAAGAAAATGGAATCATCGATCCTCAAGATTTACAAGAAGCTATACGAGATGACACTATATTAATCAGTGTTATGCATGCAAATAATGAAATTGGAACAATCCAACCAATTGAAGAAATTGGAAAAATTGCTAAAAAACATAATATTATATTTCATGTAGATGCCGTACAAAGTGTAGGGAAAATACCTGTAGATGTTAAAGCAGCAAATGTAGATTTACTTAGTATTAGTTCACATAAAATTTATGGACCAAAAGGAGTAGGTGCATTATATATTCGAAAAGGTATAAAACCTGAAGTTTTAATTCATGGTGGAGGACAAGAAAATAATCAAAGATCTGGAACTGAAAATATACCCGGAATTGTGGGATTTGGAAAAGCATGCCAATTAGCACAAAATAATCTAGAAAAAAATACTAAACAATTGATTGAAATCCGAGACAAAATCATTGATGGAGTATTATCTCAAGTTGATGAAGCATACTTAAATGGAGATCGTGATAAAAGATTACCTAACAATGTCAATTTCAGGTTTACAGCAATTGAAGGAGAATCTTTAGTTTTAATGTTAGATGCAAAAGGAATTGAAGCTGCAACAGGTTCAGCATGTTCATCAAATACATTAGAGCCCTCATATGTATTAACAAGTTTAGGATTAGAAGCAGCACAAGTTCATGGATCATTAAGATTAAGTTTAGGTACCGAAAATAGTTTAGAAGATGCCGACAAAGTAATTGAAGATATTAAAGATGTAGTCACTACTTTGAGAAATATGTCTCCCCTATGGAATAATGAAGAAGGAAAAAGTGATTATTCCGTTGCAGGCGATGAAGAATACGGATTAACTAGTTAAATTAATAAAAACTAATGGAGTGGTAAGTATGTACAGTGAAAAAGTAATGGATCATTTTGCAAATCCTAGAAATACTGGAGTAATAGAAAATGCAAGTGGAGAAGGAACAGTTGGAAATCCAACATGTGGAGATTTAATGACAATTTATATTGATGTTAACAATGATGATATAATTGAAGATATTAAATTTAAAACATTTGGTTGTGGTGCAGCTATTGCTACAAGTAGTATGATAACTGAAATGGCAATTGGAATGAAAGTTGATGATGCACTAAAAATTAGTAGAAATGATGTGGCAGATGAATTAGATGGTTTACCTCCAATAAAAATGCATTGTTCAAATTTAGCCGCTGATGCTTTAACTGCAGCTATTGAAAATTATCGTAAAAAACAAGTTAATGAAAAAGCATAATCATATGCTTTTTTTATTTTTTTCATATATACTCCTCTTTGTTTAATTAATATTATAAACTGTGGTGTTGAGTATATTGAAATTATATTCAATATAAATGTTTTATTTTTTATTCGTTTTGATTTAAAAGAAGTTTATTTTAATTATTTTGATACTTTTTTTGAAGTGAAAAATTAAAAGAATAAAATTAATTATCCTTTTTTTCCATATTTTTAACTTGTTGAGCAAATTCATTTAGAACATCATTACTCAAACCTTCAACATACTTAAGACTACCCGCACATTCATGACCTCCACCATCAAGACCTGATTGAGGTACTTTAACTGCTATTATTGGAATAATATCATTAATATTAAAACCAAATATTTCGTTAACGGCATCGGTAGCTCGAATAACTCCAAAATCAGGTCCATGAGCTAAAGTTATAATTGGTTTATCTTCACCAATTTCAGTTACAATTTTATCATGAACAAATCCGCAAGTTTTTCCAGGTGCAGGGAAAGTGAATTTATGTGCATATTTTTCAACATCTAAAATATTAAAGTAAATTCCATTATCTAATTGTGTACGTTTAACATTAGGAAGTGCTGCTTTTAACTGAGTATCCACACGTTTAGCATATTCTTTATAAAGTGCATCTATCATCTTTTCATGTTTATCTATATTATCTACCCCAAGAATGGTGTCCATAATTCCACGACCATTCATAAAACGTAAATAATATGATTCAAAATCAATACATTCTGCAACTTTTTTAAGTCGATCTTTACTGTATCCTTTTTCGGATGCAAGTTCAATATAATCTTTTGCTTCTTCAGATTCTGCATGGTCACCTACTGCAGCAATACCGGGTAAATGTTTAATAAGATCTTTACATTCTGGGTTTATAATATGTGCAACTTCAGTAGCAAGTGCTCCTGCTGTAATTTGTGAGTCTCCACCAACTAAGTAAGGATTCACATGAGTATCTACATATTCATCGACAGCAACTTTACCATCTATTACTTCTCCAGGTGAATGATGGTCGATTACAACAATTTCGATATCATAAATTTTTGCTTGCATTAATGCAACTAAATCTTCTTCAGTAGATCCATTATCTAATAATACAATTAATGGTAATTTTTGTCCATGTCTATCCAAATCTTCTAAAGCAAAACTTAAATCTTTAACAACATCTTCTAATTCATAGAAAGGAGCTTTACTTGGGGATCTTTTAAAATAGTGATATTCCGCATCATTATCCGGATTGATTTCTTTTAGTATAGGAATCACTGCTTTTTCCATTGCAACACCTGAACAAATTCCATCAGCATCATTATGGTGTCTTATAAGAACTGTTCTTCCATCTAGTATTGCACGACGTATAGCTTTAGCAGCTTCATACATTTTTGGGCGTAATTTATTAAGAGTTTCACTTTCAATTAAGAAATCAACTTCTTCAGGACTTGCTCTTTCATCAAGTGCTTTATCTATTAAAACTTTTAAATTTTTTTCTTCTTCAGGTTCTAATTTTTCAATTGATTGGGATTCTATTTGTATTTTTCCACCGTGAGTATTTACTTCTCCAATAATCTCTACAACATCTTCTATTTCGATTTCAGGATAAGCTCTAACACCAGCCTCATCAAATGCAGCAGCCCATGTGATTCCAGTTTCATCAGTGACAGTGAAAATTGTTGGACCACTTGTTTGTTGAATTTGTACAACTTGTGCTTGTATTTTTATAACACTTTTTAGGTCGTCTTCAGTTAAAGTTCCTATTTGGGTTCGTTTTATGTCTTTTTTAAGAGTTTTAATTTCGTAATGTTCTGGTTTAGCAATTGCCATATCTACTTCATGTTTACGTTCTTTAATTTGAATAATACGAACGAATATGCTATCTCCAACTTTTTGTTTTGGATTACCAGTTCTCATTAACCCCCAAACTTGATTATTTAAGCTTACAAATACTCCGTATCTTTCAACCCGAGTAACTGTTCCTTTATAAACATTTTCTAATTCTAAATCGCTCATTTCACATAGTTGATCTAATACCCAAACGATTTGTTTATACTTATTTTTTTCATTATTTTCGTTTTGTTTTTTCATTTTATCTTCTTTATTTTTTTCATTACATTCGTTACAATATTCGAATTTTTCGTCAACTTCTTTTCCACAAGATTTGCATACATTTAATTCACCAGTACCTTTGCAACGAATACATTTTTCATAAACGTTTATAATTCCTTTTCCATGGCATTTTTCACAAGGTACTTCTTCAGTGGATTCTAAATCGAAATGTTTTTTTGCTTTTTTATTTATACCTTTAAAATGGTTTTTTATATTAATGGTTTCTTCATAACCTGTTCCATCACATTCTGGGCAGGTTTTTGTATCTACTATTATATGACCGGTTCCTTTACAATTAGGGCATGATTTTTTCACTCTAATTACCTCTTTAATAATGGAATATTAGTTAATTCAATTATAATTTTTATCAATAAAAAGTTAAAATATTTAATTTAATAATTTTTATTTAAATAATAATTTTTTTTATTCAAAAAAATTAGATTAATCTTAAGTTAATTGGTTACAATCGGTTTGTAATTTTACATTTCATTCCTTGTATTATTAACATTTTAAAATGTATTTATTGCCATTTAGTTAATCATTTTTTATTATATTTTGCAAATATCTTAATTAATAAAACCGATGTTGTAATAACTTATTTTTGATATAAAGTTCAATTTCCTAAAAAAATTATTAAATTTATTATTAATATTTTTTCAATAAGAATAACTTTTATGATAAGAATTATATTTTTTAAATGATTTATAAGTATTGGGAAAATAATAATGGATAAAATTATTGTAAAGTATTAAATTTATTTTTTGAAAAATAGTAAAAAAGCTAATTAAAGTTTTTAATTAGCTAAATTTTTTTTTAATTATTTATTTTGTTTAAGAATTCCAAAGACCATGTACAGTACAGTATTCTAATGCTTCACATTCCTCTGGTTCAGCACACACATCGAATACAGCTTTAGGTTCTTCACCAGGTTTAAATGTTGCAAAATAAGATTTATCTCCAACTTTTAACTCTACAAATGCAATGTAATGTTCATCTTCCATTGGATGAGTTACTTCACCTACTTCTACAACTATTTTATTATCTTCTTTTTTAATAACTGGGATGTGTTTTACTCCACCTTCTTCTAATTGTCTTGGTTCAAGGAGTTCCATTGCTTGTCCACAACAACTTAGTTCTCCACCACCTACTGTAGTTACTACTACAATATTTCCACATAAATTGCATCTATAAATTTGGTATACTTCTTCTACTGCCATATTTACATCTCCATTTTTTTTATTGAATTTTACAATATTTCAGTCTTTTAAAAGATTTAGACTATAATCTGATGTATATTATATCAAGTTTAAATAATTTTTTATTTTTTGTTTTAAATTTGTCCGAACAATTTATTCAAAAAATAAATTATTAATATTATAATAAAGAAATCTAAATATCAATAAAATATAATTTAATGAATAATTATTAAAATTAATTAATTGGTGTTTAATTTGAGTCTTATAATTGCTTATGTTGGAAAAAAAGGATGTGTTATGGCTAGTGATAAACGTAGAATAGCATTCTTCGGAGATTCTTTAGCTCGTGAAAAACTAGAACAGGAACTTTATTCAGGGGAAATCTCAACAGATGATGAATTATTAAATCGTGCTTCTGATTTAGGTGTTTCATTAAAGATAACTGATGATGCAACAAAAATAAAAATTGTAGAAGAAGCTATAATGGGTGAAGTAACTACAAGAGGAACTCATGAAACAAAACGTAAAAGAATTTATGGAATAACTAATGGTTATCAAATAATTGAAATTATAGGTTCAAAAGTTACTAGTAGAGAATCTGGAGAAGGCAGTATTATTATATTTGGAAATAAAGTGACTAAACAATTGGCAAATAAATTATTAAATGCTTATTGGGAGCCATCTTATAGTTTGAAATATATGGGAGATATTTTCCAAAAAGTTTTAAATGAAATTTCACAAAAAACTCCTTCAGTTAGTAAAGACTCAGATGTACTTTTTACACAATATAAAATTTCATCAAATGAATCTCAATCTTATCTTAATGAAGTTATTCAAAGAGATCTTAAACTTTTAGGTAAATTCCGTAATCAACTTAAAGCTGATTTAATGGAAAAATCACGCACAATACAATTAGCTAAAAAAATTATTAATGAGGGGGATGTTGGGGTTGTGGATAATATTGAAGGAAATATGTTACAAGTTAAACTCAATAATAATGTTCAAGCGTTTGATGGTAATTGGAAACAATTAGTTGCCCCAGGGAATAATGTAATAATGTTTTTTGATGAAAATAAAGATGTTAAATTAGGAGATAATGTAATTATTACTAAAGAAGATCTTTGTACTGCTCGTAATAAAACAAGTCTAAAATGTGATATAATACTTTGTAATTTATAATTAATAGGAGGATTTTATGAAAATAACATTTTTAGGATCTGGTGGGGGTAGATTTGCCACAATCAGTCAAAAAAGAATGACTGGAGGATTTAGAGTTGATGATTTTGGAGGTCGAAATTATCATATTGACCCAGGTCCTGGAGCACTTATTCGTTCTTATCAATTTGGATTAAACCCTACAACAATTGATGGAATTTTTGTTTCACACACTCACACGGATCATTATAATGATGCAGAAATTCTTATTGAAGCTATGACAAGAGGAATGACAAAAAACAATGGGATTATAATGGGTAGTGAAAGTGTTTATGATGGGTACAAAAAATGGGGTCCTGCAATCAGTAATTATCATAAAAGCAAATCACAGAATATTGTTTTAAAGCCTGGAGAAATTAAAAAAACAGAAAATTTTACAATTAAAGGTACAAAAACAATTCATGGTGATCCTACAGGTGTAGGATTCCAAATGAAAGCAGATGGAATAACTTTATCATATACATCAGACACAAAATACTTCAAAGAACTGCATAAATATCATGAAGGTGCAGATATTTTAATTGCTAGTGTATTGCGTCCAGGGACTAAATCTATTAAAGGACATATGTGTACTAATAATTTTGCTAATTTAATTAATGAAATCGAACCTAAATTAGCTATCATGACACATTTTGGATTTAAAATGTTAAATAATGATCCGATTAAAGAAGCTAAAAAAGTTATGAAAAAAACGGGTGTAAAAACTATAGCTGCTTTTGATGGATTAAAAATAGATATTAATAAAGAAAATATTCAAAAATCTAAGTATGTGGCACTTAAAACTTGTTCAGAAAATACTTATAATAAAAGTCAAGAAATTTTCCCAGTTGATGTTGAAGATAAGAAACCACATAAAAAAATTTAAATATTTTTAAAAAATTGTTCTTTTAATATTTGATGGATTAATAAAACCACTTCTAATCATATGGTCAGCTAATACTATGGCTGTTGCTGATTCACTCACTATAGTTAATCTTGGACATATGCAAGGGTCGTGACGTCCTTCAATAATTAAAGGAGTATTATCTTTTTCTTTAAGATTCACAGTATTCTGTAATTTACTTATACTAGGTGTGGGTTTAACAGCTATTCTTGATATGATAGGCATACCATCACTTATGCCTCCAAGAACACCTCCACAGTTGTTAGTTGTAGTTATAACATCTTTTTTAAGATTTATATCATTTTTATTAATCATAGGATTTATTATAAATTCATCATTGTTCTCTGAACCTAAACATGAAGCAGCATCAAAACCTGAACCAATTTCAACTCCTTTTACTGCATTGATTTCCATTAAAGCTTTAGCTAAATCTCCATCAATTTTTCCGAATACAGGCTCTCCAATTCCTGCAGGTATACCGGTTGCTATTGTTTCAACAACTCCACCTACACTATCGCCTTCAGCTTTACAATCTAAAATGAGTTTTTCCATTTGTCTTGCAGCTACATTATCTGCACAGCGTACAGGATTTAATTTTATTTTATGTTGGATTTCATTTAGTGGGACAGTATTAGCAACAATATTTCCAATTTGAGTTACATGTGACACTATTTGAATTCCTTTAGTTTCTAATAATTTTTTTGCAATAGCTCCACCTATAACATGGCCAATTGTTGCTCTACCACTTCCACGACCACCACCATTATAATCATAATTTCCATATTTAGCTCTCCAAGTGTAGTCTCCATGACCAGGTCTTGGTGTTTGGCGAAGGTTACTATAATCTTTTGATTTTTGGTTTTTATTTAGGACAATACAAGCTATTGGTGTTCCATCTGTTCGTCCATTAAATATTCCAGATAGTATTTCAACATGATCTCTTTCATTTCTTTGACTAGTTAATTTACTAGTTCCAGGTCGTCTTTTATTTAACTCTTTTTGGATATCTTCTTCATTTAATTCAAGATTTGCAGGACAACCATCTATTACTGCACCCAGTGCTCTTCCATGAGATGAACCAAAGGTAGTAACTTGAAACATTTTTCCTGTAGTATTTGTCATTTTGTATCATCATCCATTTTAAAAAATAAATATTAAATATTTAAACTACTATTTATTAATATTATAACATTAACTAATATTTAAACTATTTAACTATAAATTTGGATAAATTATCATGAAAAAATGTGAAATTAACTTAAATTCGGTTTATACATCTCTTCTTGAGGAATATAATTATCAGGGGTGGTGGCCATTTTTAAATTATAATGGTGTTAATCCAACTAAAACAGGAAGTATTCAAGGTTATCATCCAGGGAATTATGATTTTCCACAAAATGAAACTCAAAAAATTGAAATTATAATGGGTTGTGTTCTTGCACAAAATGTCGCATGGCCTAATGTTGTTTTAGCTCTAAAAAATTTAAATAGAAAAATAAATTTTAGTATAGATTCTATTTTAAATTTAGCATATTCTGATGAAAAATATTTTAAAGAACTAATTAAACCTGCAGGATATTATAATCAAAAATATAATTATTTAATAAATGTTTTAGAGTTTTATAAAAGTTTGGATAATCAAATACCTTCAAGAAAAGAAATTTTAAGTGTCAAAGGTATAGGTAATGAAACTGCTGATTCAATTTTATTATTTGCATATAAACAAAAAGAATTCATTATTGATACATATCTTAAAAGAATATTCATTCACTTAAACTTTATTAATGAAAATGATGATTATATGAAAATAAAAAATTACTTTGAAATTAATTTTAAAGGTTCTGTGAATGATTATCAAGAATTTCATTCATTAATTGATGAGCATGCTAAAAATTATTATATTAAAAAACCTTATGGTTTAAATGATAAAATATTAGAACAATATAAAAAATAGGAGAAAGTATCTATGGATTTTCCAACAACTAGAATGAGAAGATTAAGAAAAAATGAAGCTATACGTGATATTGTACGTGAAACTAAACTTTTAAAAGAAGATTTAATTTATCCAATATTTGTAAAAGATGGGCTTGAAGATGGTAATAAAGAACCAATTATAACTATGCCTGATGAATATAGATATAGTGTGAATGATGCTGTAAAATATGCAAAATCATTAGAAAATAAAGGATTAAAATCTATAATAGTTTTTGGAATACCTATTGAAGAAGAAAAAGATGAAATCGGTACTCCTGCATTTAAATCAACTGGAATTGTGCAAAGAACTATTCGTCAATTAAAAGCTGAAACTAATCTTGTTGTAATGGGAGATGTTTGCTTATGTCAATATACCTCTCATGGACATTGTGGATTAATAAGTGAAGATGAAAATTCTGATAATAATTTAAAAATATTAAATGATGAATCATTAAAATATTTATGTAAAGTAGCTGTTTCTCAAGCAGAAGCAGGAGCAGATGTTATTGCCCCTTCTGATATGATGGATGGTAGAGTTGGCGCTATTAGAGAAGCTTTAGATGATGCAGGATATGAAGATGTAATTATTATGGCTTATTCAGCTAAATTTGCATCAACTTTTTATGCTCCTTTCCGTGATGCTGCATGTAGTGCTCCTGGTGAAGGAAATCGTAAAAGTTATCAAATGGATCCTGCAAATAGTAAAGAAGCTTTACGTGAAGTAGAACTTGATATAATTGAAGGTGCTGATATTGTGATGGTTAAACCTGCATTTCCATGTTTAGATATAATTCATGAAGTAAGTGAAAATTTTAACATGCCTTTGGCAACTTATAGTGTTAGTGGAGAATACTCTATGCTTAAAACTGCAGTGTCTGAAAATATTTTGCCTGAAGAATCAATAATGGAAACTATGATTGCTATCAAACGAGCAGGTGCCGAATTGATAATAACTAACTTTGCACCTTATTTATTAGACAAATTATAACGGTGAAATCATGTTAGAACCTGAAGTAATAGCTAAAATATCCTCAATTTCATCAGCATTAGAGGTAAGTGGATATCCAAAGCCAGGTAATGTACATCGTACTAGAAATTTTCCTGATATGGTATTTGAAGATTTTTTAATTAGTGGAATTGTAACTGGAGACATTATCCGTAAAGCTGCTATTCAAGCATCATTAAACATTAAAGGTGAAACTAATTATTGTAATGCTGAAGTAGGAAAATATATTCTCGAGGCAGTAAATGAAACTGATAAATGGATTAAAAACAATACTAATCTTGGAATTATGATGATGGAAGTTCCTATAGCACAAGCTGCAGCAATTAGTAATAATTTTTCAGAAATTAGAGATAATATTGGTAAATTATTAAAGGATACGACTGTTGAGGATGCTATTAACCTTTATGATGCTATTAATATTGCAGATGCTGGGGGAATGGGTGATCAAGAAGATTATGATGTTCAAAGTGAAAATGCTAAAGAAGAATTACGTGAAAATAATCAAACTATGTATGATGTTTTAGATATTTCTGCAAGTTGGGATCAATTAGCTTTTGAACTTACAAATAAAATGCCTAAAACTTTTGAAGTGGGATTTCCTACATTTAATAAATTAATTAAAGAGGAATCTATTAATAATGCAACTTTATTAACATTTTTAACTATATTATCTGAAGTACCTGATACTTTAATTAGTCGTAAATATGGTAAAGAACAAGCAGAAAAAATTAGTGAAAATGCAAAAACATTACTTGGTGAGTATGAAGAGGAATACTTTGAAAAAGATTTAATATATTTTGATAATTATCTTTTTGAAAATGGTTTTAATCCGGGTACCACTGCTGATTTAACTGCTGCTAGTATAATGTTAAGTTATTTAAAAGAAGAAATGGATTAAATTTTTTTTTCATTCTTTTTTTTTAAATTTAAATTTTAGTATCCAAAATTTTTTTATATTTTTTTTTATTCTACCTATTTTTTGTCAAAAATATTATAAATTGTTAAAACAAAATATTATTATTATAATTTATTAAAAATTTTTTACGGTTGAAAAATTATGAGTGAAAATATTAACAAAATCATTAATGAATTACATATTTATGAAAAGAAACTTTTAAACGAGTTAGAAAAAGATGAAAATGTTACTCCTGAAGAAGTAGCAGAAAATACTGGAATGGATATTAAATCTGTTATGAGTGCAGCAGGATCACTTGCTTCTAAAAATATAATAGATATGAAGAAAGATGTAATTGAAAGTTTTCAATTAACAAAAGATGGGAAATCATTTGCAGATAAAGGTTTACCTGAACGTAGAGTTCTCAATGTTTTAAAAGAGAAGAAAGATTTACCAATGAAGGATTTTATTAATGAAGCAGGTCTTCAAAAATTTGAAGTGAATATTGCTATGGGTTGGTTAAGCCGTAAACATTGGGCTAAAATAGATAAAGGTATTATAAGTATTACTGAAGAAGGTAAAAATGCTGCTAATGCAATAGGTGCAGATGAAAAGCTACTCAATTTATTTAGTGATAAAAATATTATAACTCAAAATGATTTAAGTAATGATTTAAAAGAGGGGTTAAAAGAATTAAAAAGCCGTAAAAATTTATTAAAAGATATAAAACATACTAATCACTCATTTATATTAAATCCATTGGGTAAAGAAATTATTAATACTGGAATAACTATTGAAGAGCAAGCAACACAATTAACACATGAACAATTAGAAAATGGGGAATGGGAAAGTCTTTCATACCGTCCATATGATATAAATGCAGAATCACCCGAAATATTTCCAGGAAAAGAACACCCTCTTAGAAAAATTATTGATGAAATCCGTGAAATTTTCCTTAATATGGGATTTACAGAAGAAAATGGGGATATTTTAAACAGTGCATTTTGGAATTTTGATTCTCTCTTCCAACCCCAAGATCATGCAGCACGTGAAATGCAAGATACATTTTATGTTAAAAATCCGTTAAAAGTGGATTTACCTGATGATGATTTAGTAAACCGTGTAGCAACTACTCATGAAAATGGTGGAGAAACATCTTCAGAAGGATGGGGATATGATTGGGATATTGAGGTAGCAAAACAATCAGTACTTAGAACTCATACTACTGGAATAAGTACAAAGTATTTAGAATCACATGAACCTCCAATGAAAATGTTTAGTGTAGGAAGAGTTTTCCGTAGAGAAACAATTAATTATAAACATTTGCCTGAATTCCATCAGGTTGAAGGAATTGTTGGTGGGGAAAATATTAATTTCCAAAATCTTTTAGGTATTTTAAAAGAATTCTATAAAAAATTAGGATTCACTCAAGTACGTTTTAGACCAGCTTATTTCCCATATACTTATCTTAGTATTGAAACTGAGGTATTTTTTGAAGAAAAAGACTCATGGATTGAATTAGGTGGGGCAGGAATGTTCCGTCCGGAAGTATTAAAACCCCTTGGGATAGATGTACCCGTATTAGCATTTGGTTTAGGTATTGAAAGATTAGCAATGTTACGTTATGATATAACTGATATAAGAATGTTATATAAAAGTGATATTAAATGGTTAAGAGAGTTACCATTAGATAATGGTATTAAATTAGATTAAAAATTATAGTAGTAGGTGTTTGGAGTGTCTGAAATCGAATTATTGTCATGGAATGTTAATGGAATAAGAGCAGCACATAGAAAAGGATTTATTGATTGGGTATCAGAACGTAAACCAAATATAATTTCTATCCAAGAAACAAAGGCACAAATTGACCAATTACCTAAAAAACTAATTAATATTCCAGGATATAATAGTTTTTTCAATAGTGCTGAGCGTAAAGGTTACAGTGGAGTTGCAACTTATACAAATATTGACCCAGTTAAAGTTTCTAATGGAATGGGTATAAATAAGTTTGATATTGAAGGAAGACTACAAAGAATAGATTATGAAGATTTTATATTATTAAATATTTACTATCCTAATGGTGGTTCTAGTGATGAAAGATTAAAATATAAACTAGAGTTTTATGATGCATTTTTAGATTATACTAATAACCTTAGGGATGAAGGTAATAACTTAGTTATATGTGGTGATTTAAACACTGCTCATAACCCAATTGATTTAGCAAGACCAAAAGCTAATGAAGATGTCTCTGGATTTTTACCTATAGAAAGAGAATGGGTTACAAAATTTTTGAATAATGGTTATGTAGATACTTTTCGTGAATTTAACAATGAACCTGAACAATATACCTGGTGGAGTTATCGTACCAAAGCACGTGATCGAAATGTGGGTTGGAGATTAGATTACTTTTTTGTAAATAAAGAATTTTTAAATCATGTAAGTGATTCATATATCTTAGCGGATGTTATGGGTTCAGATCATTGTCCAATTGGATTAAAATTAGATTTATAAAAAAAAGAGTTTTTATAATATTGTATCTAATTCACTAATATTATTTAAAACTTTAATATCAAGATTTTCTTCAATAATTTGTTCTTCATCTTCTATGTTTATATGAGAATTGACAAGAACAGCTTTCATTCCAGCATTAACAGCTCCCATCACATCAATGTCTAATTTATTTCCTACCATAATGCTTTTTTCTGCTTTACAATCCATTTGTGAAAGTGCTTCTTCAAAAATGTGACGATTTGGTTTTTTAAATCCTACTTCTTCTGAAGTTATAACTGAATCAAAAAATCCATGAATGTTAAGTCTAATTAGTTTTTCCCATTGCTTAATAGTTATTCCATTACTTATTGCACCTAATTTATATCCTTTAGTTTTTAAGTAAACTAATATGTTAGTAGTGCGTGGAAAAGGTCTAAGTAATGCAAATTTAACATTGTGGTATGTAGTCATTCCTAATGCAATAAGGAAAGGGTCTTCTTCACCTAAAACTGTTTTTGTTAATACATTAAAGTGTTTATCATAATTACTTCCTTTTTGAGCAATTATTTCTTTAAGTAATTCATATGCTTCGTCTTTTTCTAAAGGTAATCCATTTTCAACCATCATTTCTATTGCAGCTTTTCTTGCAGTTTCTGCGAAGCTTGAAGTATCTAATAATGTATCATCTATATCAAAGAATACTGCTTTTTCATCCATTTTTTTTATCTCGCATTAAATTAATTTTTATCATGTTATATGTTTTTAGAAATTATAATTATATTTTTTAATCTTTATAAATTATTACTTTAATAATATTTAAAAAAATGCATCTAAACTTTGTTGTTTTTCTCCACTAGCAAGTTCTGATAAATCTTCTTTGGTATAACCTAAAGATTCCATTATACGTGAAACAGCAGGTAAAACTTGATTATTTATGTAATATTCTGCATCATAGTTAATATTATCACTAAAATCATATGGGATCGCTCTTTGACTTATTGGGCCTTTACCTTTTTTTATTATGTAACGAATTATTGTTCCAGGTCCAACTTCTATTCCATGTTCTTCCATTTTTTTTGCAGCAATTACATGAGGACCAATTTGTTTATAATCTTGTAGTTTTTTAGTGATTTGTGTATGTATAATTAACTCATTTAATTCAATCTTGCCAGATTTTATTAATTTTAGATTTTTTTCTATAATTTTTAAAGCTTTATCTATATCCCCTTCTTTTAATATAGCTGTTAAAATATTTTCTTGTGTTTCTTTAGCTATTGGTGCCCAATCTCTTCTAACTAGTTCTAATCCTTTTGCTATAATTTTACCATTTTCTATTACAGCATAACGTTTTTTAGTTAGAAAAAATCCTCTGCGATAAAAACCTTCATATTCTAATTCCATTGTTGGAGGTAAATTCTTATTAAAATCTGATAAAAATGTATTTACATTTTGATGGATTTCTTTTTCTAATTTAATTTGTTTTTCTGATTCCATGCTTTTATCACATCTTTTTTTTAATTTTATAATTTATCAGTGCTTAAATTATATTTTTAATTTTTTAATAAAGATACTTGATTTTTTTTTAATAATTAATTATAATTTTGTGTTTTATTAATAATAATATTTATATAATGCAATTAATATATTATATTTATAATTCTGTTTTTTGAATATTCTTGCATTCAAAAATTGGAAGCATTAAATTAACTTGCTTAATTTTAAAAATATTTTTTTGTCTCAAAAATATTTTATTATCAAAAGATTTAAAAAATTAGTCTGTATGCTAATTCAGTTACATAATATTTATATATAATATTGAACTTATATTTTGATATCATACTTTAAAAGACTCTATTTTTTTCTTATGATTTTAATAAAATCTAATTAAATAATGAAAAATTTAGGGTATTATTTTATTAAATTAAAGAATTTACAAATTAAATAATAATTATATTGGTGATTATAAATGGCAATTAGTCAAGGAAAATCTACCAGAGGATTATCTGGTAAAAGAAACATTTCAATGCGTGGAAAAAGAAAATTCGAATTAGGAAGAGATCCTGCAGAAACCAGAATTGGTGACAAAAAATTAAGAAAAATTAGAACCCGTGGTGGAAATTATAAAAACAGATTAGCTGAAGGAAATGTAATAAACATTATCAATCCAGAAACTAATAAAGCAGAAAATGCTGAAATTTATAATGTTATTGAAAATAAAGCTAATCCTAACTATGTAAGACGTAACATCATTACTAAAGGGGCTATTGTTGAAACTAGTGCTGGAAAAGCAAAAGTAACAAGTCGTCCAGGTCAAGATGGTGTTATTAACGGTGTACTTATTTAAGTATACTGTTTGATTATTTTTTTGAATTCATTTTTTTTATGAATTCATTTATACTATTTTTAGATTTTTATCAAACTAACTTTTTTTTAAATCTCTTTTTTTTATAGAATTATCATAAGTTATTTTAAACACTTATAACTAATATTATTATAATATGTTTAAAAGCTAATTTTAAAATAAGATTTATAATTTATATTAATTGTTTATGGAGAATATTTAATGAAAATAGGAATGAACCATGGAGCAGGTGGAGAGGTCATGGAAGACCTTATTAAAGATACTATCCTTGGAAATGTAACTAAAAAAGCTGTTAATGATGGAATAGGATTAGATTCTTTAGATGATGGAGCAACTATACCTTTAGGGAATAAGCATATAGTAATAACAACTGATGGACATACTGTAAATCCTTTATTTTTCCCTGGGGGAGATATTGGTAGAATTGCAGCTGCAGGAACTATAAATGATGTAAGTATGATGGGTGCAAAACCCCTTGCTATCACAAATGCTATGATAATTCAAGAAGGTTTTAATGGAGAATCATTGGATAGAATAATGAAATCAATGAATAGTTGTTGTGAAGAAGTAGATGTTGCAATAGTTGCTGGGGATACTAAAGTAATGGAATCTGATAAACTTGAAGGTATGGTTATTGTTACTACTGGAATTGGTGTAGTTGATAATGATAAAGTTATACGTGATTCAACATTAGAAGTTGGAGATAAAATTATAATTTCTGGTACTGTTGGTGATCATGGATTAAGTTTAATGAGTTTACGTGAAGGTATTAACTTTGAATCAACTTTACAAAGTGATGTTGCACCAATGTGGGGTATAGTGGAAAAAGCCCTAAATGCTGGTGAAGTTCATGCAATGAAAGATCCTACACGTGGAGGTTTTGCCAATGCCATAAATGAAATGGCAGATAAATCTGGAGTAGGTGTGCTTTTACAAGATGAAGATATACCTGTACGTGATGAAGTGCGTGGAGTCAGTGATATGTTGGGTATAGATCCATATGAAGTAGCTAATGAAGGAAAAGTTGTTATGGGTGTTAAAGCAGAGGATGCTGAAAATGTATTAGCTGCAATTAAAAAAGACAAGTATGGTAAAAATGCAGCAATTATAGGGGAAGTAACTAATGATAAACATGTGCTTGTTGAGACTCCTGTAGGTGGAGTGCGAATTATGGAAACTCCAATTGCAGACCCCGTTCCTAGAGTTTGTTAATAACCTACTTTTATATATAACTAAAAAGAAAAATTAAAAATGTTTAATGTAGGTGGAAAATTTTTATGGTTAAAATTGAATTTTTTAAAAAACGTGCTTATGCTTATATTGTAGACTTTTTTGTAGTGTCTGCATTAATGTGGATTATATCCTATGTTCTTTACCTATTTGCAAATTTTTATAATGTATTTGCCATATATCACTATTTCATTTTTGTATTGCCTGTAATTCAACTTATTTACTTTACAGTACTTGAAAAAACTATGCATGCAACTATTGGTAAAAGATTATTTTATATTGAAGTAGAATCATTACGTGGGAACTTAAGTTATTCACAAACATTTATAAGAAGCATTTCAAAAATTTTTTGGGTAATTATAATATTAGATATTCTTCTTGGAATTATAACTAAAAAAGATGATAGATTCCTTGATTATATTTCAAGAACTCATATTGTAAATGAAGATCATCCTGATAATGAATCTTTATATCCAACTAAAGAAAATGAAAATAACGAAGATGAATAATAAATTTAAATTTGTGTAATGATTAATTGATTTAAATTAATCATTAGCATACTTTTTTTTTAAGAATTAGTTTATTTTTTTTATAATTGTTTAAATATGTTAAAAGGATATGAGTAATACTTTTTTGTTTTTTATTTTAAATTTATTAAGTAATAAGTAATATTAATAAAATACATGTTTTAATAATATATTTTAAACCTTTTAAAATAGTTTTAAAGTTTAACTTGTATGATTATATATTAGTTTTTAGCTTAAAACTTTATTTATTCCTATTTTAAATATTATTAAAGTAATTTTTATTAGAATTTCATTAAATTCTTCTATTATTTGTAATTTTTATTAGTATCTTTAAATTGTTAATAATTTCATTAATAATTTTAATATAATACTTAAGTTTTTATCCTATCTTTTTATATGTGATAGTTTATTTTAGTAACAATTTTATATATTTAATTTAAAAATTTATTAGATTTTGATTAAGTATAAGCTTTTTGGCTTATAAACCATTGATTTTGGTTTATTTTTATTTTAGATAGTTTTATATACTTTTAATATTAAAAATATGGGTGTTCACTGTGAAAATAATAAAATTTTTAGAGAATAAAAATTCACACTATCACCACCCATTTTCACAAAATACTAATCAATTTTTCATTATTTTTGTTTAAAACATATTGGCGATAGTTAATTTTCACATAAAAATGTTGAGGTGGAAAAATTTTGGTAAATAACAAAACATTACTTGTTTCAGTAATATTAATATTTTTTATGGGTATTGCATGTGTTGGTGCAAGTGATGTTAGTGATATATCAAATAATCCAATTTCAAATGACAATTCTAGTCAAATAGTTGATTCTAATAGTAATACCAATCAAATTTCAAATTCAAGTAATGATGGGAATACTACATCTAACATAATATTTGAACAATCTAATAATAAAAATTCAAATAATATCCTTAGTTCCAGTAATATATTATCTGATTCTCAATCAATATCTGAATCAAATACTACTCAATCTAATAATAAAATTTATTCTCTTTCATCAGAAAAATATACAGTTAGTAATTCATCAAAAATTAACACAAACATATCTGATTCTGGAAGTGCAGTATATCAAGGAGATTATTTTACTATAACTTTAATTGATAGTAGTAATAATAAATTATCCGGGCAATCAGTATCTATAGATATAAGTAATGGAATTAATAATAAAACTTATTATTTAATCACTGATGCTAATGGTAGTGCAGGTATACAAGTTAATTTGGGATTAAATACTTATGTGATGACTTATTCATTTACAGGAAATGATAATTATGAATCCAGTCAGGGTTCAACAAATTTAACAGTTCTAGATGGTATTCATACTAAAATAAGTGTTGTTGATTCTACTGTTACTAAAGGAAATAATTTAACTGTTTTATTGACTGATATTAATGGTAAGCCTTTAAGTAATCAACAAGTAAATATAATATTTGCGAAAGGATCTAAAAGTACTAATCCTTATGTAATTACTACAAACTCTGAAGGTAAAGCAAATATTCAAATAAACTTGGGAACTGGTTCATATACTACATACTATAATTATGTAGGTAACTCCCTTTATCGAAATGTATCTGGTTCAACTATTATAACAATAGTTGATGAATCCATTTCAAAAGTTTATACTAAAATTTCTAGTACAGATTTAACTATTAATACAAGTTATGCTAACGTTTTATATAATGTTACATTGAAAACAACTAATAATAATTCAATAAGTGGTCAATATGTGAATATTATTATTAATGGAGTAACATTTAATGTATTAACTAATTCAAATGGTGTGGCAAGTGTATACATACCATCAGGATATTCTTCAGGTACATATTCTATTAAATATAATTATGTGGGAAATGCAAATTATACCTCTTGTAATGGATCTAATACTTTAACTGTAACTGATTATAGTCTAAATAAAACTAACTCAATTTTAACTGTAAATAATTTAAGTATGATTCAAGGTGAAGGAAACAATATAACTGCTGTATTAACTGATATTAATGGTAATCCTATTGCAAATCAATATATTATTTTTACATTATCAAAAGGAACTGCTAGTATAAACTATACCATTAAAACAGATAATAATGGAATAGCTAGTTTGCAAATAAACTTTGGAAAAGGAGAATATTATGTTAAATACTATTTTGCAGGTAATTCTAATTATAATCCTAGTAGTGCAACTAGTGGAATAACAATTTCAGTTCCAAAAACACCTACTTCAATTATATCTTCTAATCTAACTATGTATTATGGTTCTGGACAATCATACACTGCAACTCTTATGGATGTATATGGTAATGAATTAGCAAATAAAATGATTACATTAACATTTACAAAATCTTCAGGATCAAGTTTTAGTTATAATTATGAAACTGATGAAAATGGTATTATAAATATACCTATTGGGTTAGCAGTGGGTACATATTCTATTCAAGCAAGTTTTGCTGGGGATAGTGTTTATTCCAGTACAAATGGTTCAATTAATAGTATAACTGTTAAATCTGCGCCTGCATCTGCAACTTTAACTATTGCTCAGATTGTAACAGCTGCAACTTATATTCGTGATTATGTAACAGCTAATGCTTATTTGCCAACTAATGTGACTATTAATAGTGTTACTTATACTATTGGTGATGTTTGTTATTATATTGCTCAAGCTTTAGTTAACATAAATGATGGTAGTTTTAGTAATGTAACAATTAAAGATATTGATGCTGCACCTAACCCTGCTGGAGATTCTATTAGTGGCCAATATAATACAACTAAATTAATAAATGTTGCAATTAAAGTGGTTAATTTTGTAAATCTTCATGGTTATGATCCTAATTATGTAAATACAACTTTAGGTTCAATGTCCTTTAATGATTATACTTATGCTATGTCAAAGACTTTAATCTTTTATTCTGAAAATGGACGTTTCCCAAATTATGTTGTTATAAGTTCATCCTCTGTTAATGGTGGAGGTTCAAGCTCAAATACTCCTACTACTCAATTTATCTCTGGTTTGAATGAGAAAAATAATGGTGCTGATGTAAGTCAGTATTATGTGAATAGTAGTAGTTGGAAATGTAATTCTCAGAGTTCTACTATTATAGCATTAGCTACAAAACTTACTACAGGTTTAACTAGTGAATGGGATAAAGCAACTGCTATATTTAACTATGTTCGTGATTCTATATCCTATAGTTATTATAGTAATAGTGTTAAAGGTGCTGTTGGAACATTAACTGCAGGAAAAGGAAATTGTGTTGATCAAGCAAGTTTAGTTATTGCTTTATCTAGAGCTGCTGGTTTAGCTGCAAGATATTGTCATGGACAAGGTTGTACTTTTACTAGTGGATTAGTAACTGGTCATGTATGGGCACAAATACTTGTAGGGGATACATGGTATTCAGCTGATCCAACAAGTATCAGAAATAGTTTAGGTAATGTTAAAAATTGGAATGTGAATTCCTTTTATAGTTTAAATAAATATTATTTGGTACCATTTTAATATTTGAAAAATTGGATGATGAATATATGAATATATTAAAAGGATTAAGGTTCTATTTTGCCTTTTTCTTTTTTCTTTTTTTTTAATAATTTAATTAATCTTTTTAAAATAAATGTTTTAATTTGATTATTTAAGTAAACCTTTAAATAAATTAAAATTTAATTATAATATGTTTAATTAGAACTAATTAATCAGTAATATTTTTTTTGGGATTTTTTATAATGGCAAAGCAGTATAAAAAAGTGGCAGTAGGTGGAACTTTTGATAAATTTCATTATGGTCACAGAAAATTGATTGGAAAAGCTTTTGAAATTGGTGATGAAGTAGAAATTGGGGTTACTTCTAATGCTTTTGGGGGTTTAAAGGGAAATATAGATCCTTGTAATGTTCGAATGTCTAATTTAAATGATTTTTTGGAGAATAATCATAATAATTTTCATATTAGTCGTTTAGATGACCCTTTTGGTCCTACTATTAATGATTCTGATTATGATGCAATTGTTGTTAGTGAAGAAACTGAACCTAATGCAATTAAAATTAATGAGATTAGAAAGAGTAAAGGTATGAATCCTTTAGATATTATTGTTATTAGTTTTGTTTTAGCAGTTGATGATGTTCCTATTTCTAGTACAAGAATACGTGCGGGGGAAATTGATAAAAAAGGTCATCTTTTGAAGTGATATTGTTTTTTTTTGATTTAAGTTTTCTTTTTTTCTTTTTTTGAATATTTTTTTCTATTTTTTTATTATTTTTCAGAAAAATATCGACATGTTTATATATTCATTTCGTATAATAATTAAATATAAAATCTTATATTATAGAATGTTTATAAATCAATAATAGTTAAAAAAATTAGTATTCAAAATATAATACATTTAATGAGCGAAGATAAAAAAATTGATTATGGACACATTTTTTAACTATTCTAATCTGGAAGATAAAAAATTAAAAAATTTTTTCGGAGATTTTCATATGGTATTTGTTGAAAGAACTGGGAATGAAAGTAGAAAATTAACTCATAATAATGAAAAATGTGTAGGTTGTGGGATATGTACAGAATTATGTCCAACACAATCTTTAGACTTAGGTCCAATAGCAGATATAGCTAGAGGAAAAAGTAATGTTGATTATGTCAAAATTCATGATGATAGTTGTGTACTTTGTGGATTATGTGCATCAGTATGCCCATTCGGAGCATTAGACTTGGAAGTAAATGGGGAAAATATAGAAGAATTACCTAATTATCCAAAATGGACTCATTACTCAAAAATTAATGAAGAAGATTGTATTTATTGTGGAAAATGTAGTTATGGTTGTCCACAAGATTCAGTATTCTTCCAAAGAAAATTACCAAATGCAACTGATTTAATACATGGTGAAATCTCAATTGATGAAGATAAATGTATTTATTGTAAAATTTGTGAAGAAATGTGTCCTGCAGGTGCAATCACTGTTAAAGCAATTCCAGGATCTAAAAATAGAACAGAACTCACAGTTCCTAATCAAATTGAAGTAGATTTAGATAAATGTGTGCAATGTGGAGTTTGTAAACGTGCATGCCCTCAAACTGCAATTAAACAAGTATGTAGTACATGTATGTATGCTGATGAAATACCTAAACCTGAAATTACTGGTAAAACATTTATAGAAAATCATTGTGTATACTGTGGATTCTGTAAAGAAATTTGCCCAGAAAACACTATTGAAGTTGTTAAACCATTTGATGGAGAAATATTAATTCCTGAAGCAGAAGATTGTAAAGATTGTCAAGACTGTATAGAAGTATGTCCTTGTAATGCTCTAAAAATTGGTGATGACGGATTTTTAGCAGTTAATGAAGCACATTGTGTATTATGTGGTGCTTGTGTAAATGCATGTCCTTTAGATGCTTTAGTTGTTAAACGGACCTCTATGAATCTAGAAAATATAAATAGTGCATCTTGGCAAAAAATTATTGGTAAATTATTAGATTAAAATAAAATTTAAAATTTATTAATCTTTTTTTCTACTTTTTTTTATCTTTTTTTTACTATTTTTTATTTAATTTTTATTTTGAAACCTTTTTATCACTCTATTAAACATTATATTTATATATCAAAATAGTTATATTAAACTATAATTAATGAATGAGTTAATTTAATAAAGTTACTTTATATTAACTTAATATATTGATTGAATACATTAACTCATTTAAGATAATTTTTTTTTAAAAAATATGGTGGTTAAAAGATATGGAAGAAGTAGGACAATTGTTTAAAGGAGTTTTACTTACCGCTGTAGGGCTAGTTATTATATATGAAAGTTATATTTATAATCTTTTAGATATTATTATGTTAATAGGTATTTTAACATTATTTGTTGGAGTAATAATGTTAGTAATGCTATTTTTAACTTTAGATTTAGATAAACAATCTAAAATTGTTAAATATACAAAATCTTCTTTAAATCAGAAAAAAAATAATCTTCAAAATGAAACTAGAACAATTGCTTCTTTAGATAATTCTTATAATAATGAATCAATTTTCACTACTATAAATAAACAATTTGCAGAAAGATTCAATACTCCTACTAATAATCCTAAAGCTGTTTTAAGAACCAATTCAAAAAACATATGGGATGAATCTTTATTTGATTTTGAAAATAAAGAACATAAAATAGAATCAGCTAAGAATATTTCACTTTCACCATCAAAGGATGTTCCTAATCGAGAAAACTCTCATAAGATAGGAATAATGCCTAATGAAATGAAAAAACATACTCAGGCTCGTCAATTTAATTTCACTCCAAATTATGAAAAACCTATGAGGGTTACTCGTAAACCTAAAAAAAGAGATGTACCTTTAAATTATGTTAAAACTCCAGAAATGCATGAAAAGATGCCTGAAACAATAACTCCAATTTATGCAGAACAACGTGAAAATAATTTAGTAAATAATGAGAAAGAATCTTTATTCAAAGAACCTTCAGTAATATCAAATGTGAATAATAAAAAAATCGTGGATGATTCTAATAATATTATACCAAAAAGTACTAGATCCACAGCTTTAACTGAGTTTACCAAAACAAATGTAACTGAAAGAAAACAAAGTCAAAATATCCCATTAAAAACAGTTAAAAATAATGTTCTTGAAAATAATCAAGAATCTAAAGATACTAGATTAAAGAAAAGTTATGTAATATGTAATCAGGGGATAATGACTTCTCAAGAAGCTTTTGAGCAAATAGCTAAACATGCTAAAGAGGACATACTTTTAGAAGCACCTTCTATAAAAGATTTAGGGAATGATTTTTTAGCAGATATTTGTAAATTAAATTCCAAAGTAATAATTCAAGAATTTAATATTAAAGATACCTCTTATATATTACTATTGACATCTCTTATTGAACATGGTGTTAAAGTAAAGATTTTACCTTTGGTAAATACATTTAATTTAATTAGTGACCATTCATATGCATTAATAATATCTGATGGTCAAGATCAAACAGATTTTGATTATGGTGCCGTTTATACAGATTCAAATTCAATTTATGAAGTTAAAACTGTGTTTGAAAAATCTTGGAATTTAGCACATAGTATTGATAAAAATTTAAATTTAGTAAACTAAAATATTAATTAGGTGATAATATGGAAATAACATGGTTAAGTCATTCAGCATTTTTAATTGAATCTGATGAGGGGGTTAAAATATTAATAGACCCTTTTATCAGTAATAATCCTGCATGTACAATTCCTGTGGAAGAAATTGAAGCAGATATTATTTGTATAACTCATGGACATAGTGATCATTTTGGTGATGCTATGGAAATTGCTCATGAATGTAATGCACCTATAATTTGTATTCATGAAATTGGTTTATTTTTGTCTAAACAAGGAATAGATAATATAACTATGAATATTGGGGGTTCAGTTGTAGTTCGTGGGATTAAATTCACAATGTTGGATGCAACACATTCTAGTGCATTAGATGTAGTGGAAGAACCTGTTGCTGGTGGAAATCCTGCAAGTTTTTTAATAACTTTTGAAAATGGTGAAAAGTTATTCCATGCAGGAGATACAGGTTTATATAGTGATATGAAAGAAGTTATAGGGCAAATTTATAAACCTGATATAGCAATTTTACCTATAGGAGATAGATTTACTATGGGTCCATTTGAAGCAGCTTTAGCAGCAATGTGGATTAATCCAAAATATGTTCTACCAATGCATTATAATACTTTCCCGGCAATAGAACAAGACCCAACTGTTTTTAGTAATTTTGTAACTCAATTAAATCCTAAAATAGAAACAGTTATAATCAATCCTTTAGAAACATATGTACCCAATTTAGATTCTAAGATTGAATAAACTTTTTCTTATTTATTTATCTTTTTTCATTAAGCGATATTTGATTTCACGAGGATCAATAATATCACATTTACCACTTGGGAGTACTCTAATAATATCATCCATTTCTATTAAATCGTCTTGATTTATTTTAGATAATATTTTTTTAGCAATAGCTTCTTTTTTAATATGTCCAGGTTTTAATGCTATATAATTATCAGTATATTGATTAACTGCTTCAATAGGTCCTGCCATTATTCTTTTTCCCTCATAATCAACTATCCCAACAGCTAATTCTAATCTTGCATTTCTTATATAATTTCTATGGCCTCTGATTATAAATGAACCTTTAGAAACATACTCTCCAGACTCTGGTGTTTTACTAACTTGGTCGGGTGAAACATAATAAACATCTTGATTTGAATATCCATTTGCCCAAGCACTAGAATATGAAGCTGCAAATATTCCAGCTTCCTTAATAGATTGATCTGTTAATTCTTTTCCTTTTAATCTAATACTTATTGAAGGAGCGCCATGAATATCGGAGTGTAAATAAATATCATTACTATCTAAATATTTTTTAACAATTGTTTCATTAGTATTGGCATCTCGTCCACCAACTACAAGGAAACCATCACTGGTTAAAAACCATCTGAGTTTTTCAAACCATTTTAATTCTTTTTTAACACGTTTTTGTGGAACTTTTACTTTTTCCATTGCTATGGTCTTTTTATTTTGCATTTCTTTTAATTGTTTTTTTGTGTTTTCTATTGCAATGTTTGCTCCAGTAATTTTACGTTTAGCTTTTTTAGATTTTTCATAATAAGTTTCAGCATTATCATTTATAGAATTTTTACAATCAATGTTAATGTGTGTATCTTCAAGAATTAAAATTATATTTCCCATTTTGTCCATTGATTCAAATATTTGAGCATCTGGTAATCCTTCTTTTTTCGCATTTTTGAGTGTTTTACCAATTTTATCCCAAGAATATCCTTTTTCACGAGCATTTAATATTACTTTTTGTAGTGAGTCAATTTCTGTGTAATGTGAGTAAAGTAACTCTCCTTTATGTTGGCAAGTTTCAATTGTGTCTTTAAATCCATTTAATGTGTCTTCCTGTAATTTTAATCTCTTTTCATACTTTCCAACTTTCTTATTCCATGCACGTTCTTGAATACTTGTTATTTCTTTGTTCACTTTACTGGAATAAAATTCATCTGCAGCTTCGTTAAAACTTTTAAAAAATGTTTTATTCATATTTTCATATTTTATTAAATCCAAAGGCACTAAATATTCTTTTTTCTCAGTATTTTTTACTTCTGTATCAATTTGAGGTTTAAAATTATCTTCTTTTAATGGTTTAAATGTATTTTCTAAGGAATCAAATAATTTTTCGACATCATCGTTATTTAGTTCGCTACATGATGTATTTTTATTTATATTTGTATGGGAAATTATTTCTTCTGCATATAAGCTTCCAAGACCATTTCGGGCTAAAGTACGAACTATATCACTATCAGAATATCTTATAATATCATTAAATTCTAATAAATTTATTGTTTTAATATTTATTCCATGCTCTGAAGGGAATTCATAAGTTCTTTTACTGGATATGTCACGATCTCCAATTCTTTGTCTTTTAAGAGGTAAAATGATGTTATTTTCTTCATCAAGTAAAATAATGTTTCCTTTATCAAATAATTCTATAATTAATGTATATATTTGTTCTTTTTGCATTTTGATAATAATTACTCGATCAAAATTATACTGGCTTATGCTGATTACATTTGCTCCTTTAACTCTTTTTCTCAGTAACATTGGAAAACTTGGAGGAGTTAATGGATTTTCCATAGGATATTTGCTAGTATGCATACGAACTCCTGCTTGCATTACTAAATCTATTCTTCCGTATCCTGCTTTATGGAATCTCATAACTACGGTATCGTTGGTAGGTTGAAATGATTTATCTACCCTTGATCCACTTAATAATTTGTTTAATTCGTAACTTATTGTGTATACATCAACATTTGACATTGTTTTCATGTTAAGATTACATCCATTATTTTTTTTTAATTATTTATTTTATTTTTAATTTTATTATTTTAATAAATTATCTAAAACTTTGATTGTTTATTGATTTTTTGAATATATTGTATTAATTTTCATGTATTTATTTTGGTTTTTGCTTTAAATATCTTAGATGTTTAACTTAAACTATTATTTAAATTAATGATTCTTTCTTAATAATATACTTAATATTACTTTTTTAAGTTAATTTTGTAAAGAGTATATATTATCATAGTTTTTTTCATAGATTTATTAAATTTTAGAATAAAATATTCTAAATTTTAATTATTATAAGTTTAAATAGTATGTAAAGTAAACTAATATAAGATAATAAATTAATTAATAAAAAAATCTATTTTTTATATAAATTGGAATGATAATATGGATAATGTAGTTAAGGTAACATCAATACATCTTATATTTGCTACTATAGCAGCTCTTTTATCATCTGCATTTTCTATAGGGTGGCTGGGACTTACTAATCCAGTAATCGCAGCTCTTATAGGAATAGTTTTATTATATATTTCTGGACAAATATGTGATAGATTATTTGCTGATGATGAAGAATTAAAAGGTTTCACAAAATGGTTATGGAATGGAATAGTTCCATTTATATTCTGTTGGTTTTTAATTTGGACTTTAATCTTTAATTATATGGGTCCATTCCATTAGTTAAATTTTAAAACTCTTTTTTTTAACTTTTTTTTTAAATTTTTAAATTTTTTGTTATAATAAATAAATCCAAATAAATACAAAAATTATTGCAACAATAAAAATTAAAGGAGCCATAATTTTACTTACAGCAACTATAGAACTAATAGTTGATATTAATTCAGTACTATTGTTTGGACCGAAAGTTTTTAAATTTTTAATTCTACTAACATTTGTTCCAGCTTCAACAGGTTCTAAATCATCTATAGCTTCTAAAATAGTTTGTGATAAATAATCAATAATTTTTTCTTTTTCTGATGTTCCTATAGGATTATAACCCTTAGATAATGTGTTAACTGAATGAGTATCTGTAGTTAATACTTCTAATTCGTCAATAGGTAAATCTTTTAATGCTTCAAATATTGTTTCTCTAAAACCAAGTTCCATATTATTGCTGTCAAAAAGGGCTATTGCAGTTTTTTGATCACCTGCTTGAATAACCATGACTTTTAATCCACTTTCTCCAACTCCATGAGTTTTATCCAAATCACTCATAAGATTAGAACTTGTCCCAACACTTAATTTATTGTCCTGATTTATATTTTCCATTTCTTTAATAGCATCTAATAATTGGAATACTTCAGGGTTTCCAGGTAATACTCCTCCTTTTTCAGCATTAAAACTATTATGACAATCTACTATAATACTATTCTCAACATTACAAGTTTTTTGACTTTCAATCATCATGGATAAACCAACACTAAATTCAATATCATCACTACCAGAAGGAGCGAATGTTGAAAGCATTAACGGTCCATTATTGAAGAATTGAACTCCAATGTTAGCTTTTTCATGAGAATATCTTTTGAATTTACTTACTTTGTCACTGTATTCCATATCAGTTAAGCCGTCACGGATTGCATTTTCTATTTTACAAATTTCTTTAACACTGACTGGATTAAAATCATGAGTTGATGGGCCATGTGCAACCATTGTAAAATTATCGAATTGATTTGCTAATATTGTAGGCATATTAGCACCTCCAATATCACCTAAAGGTCCAGGATGCACACAAGGACTTATAAATAAAGCTTTGATGTTTCCTTCAAAGTCTCTGAAACTAACTGTACCAACTAAAGTATCTACAAATTCACCTGAGTTATCAAATAAATTTTCAATAGATGAAGATCCCTCATTCATATGGGCAATGAAAAAACTAAGTAAATCTAATGCTCCAAAACCTAAATTATTTTTCATTGGTGTTTCTACTACTTTCATAAATGAGTAAATAGCTACAAGGAAAACTAAACAAGCTATAAATACTTTTAATATTGTTCCAATAATACCTAATTGTAATTTAATTTCAATATCGCCTAAAAATACTACAACAATTAATATACCAATTACTAATAATGGTTGAAATAAACTTATAATGAATGATTTGCCAGGTCCAATTCTACTTGTACCCCATAAGACTAAGAAATTCCAAGCAAATATTAATACACAACCAAATAAAATACTGTTAACAAATAAATCCATATTAAATATTTTACCAATTATTACTCCTGCAATTGTTATTATGCATAAGATTGTCATACTGGTGAGGGATAAGAACATACTATGTTTTCTTTTAAGATTTATTCCTTTTAAGGAGTATACCCATTGTTGATCAGTTGCACCAGAAATAATACTACTTACTCCAAATACAAAAAATCCAAATGCTCCTCCATAAAATAGGTTTTCTATTTGACTATATTCGTTCATTGGATTTATTAAAAAAATTACAGCTCCACTTAAGAAACTGATAAAAATCATACTAAATAATGATATTTTAGCTTTTGGGAGTGTTTTAAGATATTTGGATAATCCTGCAACACTACTCATACTTGTCATGGTCTTTTTTCTCCTTAAAAAAAAATTTTGTTGAATAAATTTTATAAGACAATATTTATAATATAATATTATATAATGAATCTTTGTATTAATCTTTATTATATTTTTTTAGAGATTATTATTATTTAAGAAATAAAAAGGGATTTTAATGATGGATATAAAAGTACCAGTTACTGGTGAAGATTTAACAAAATTAAAAATTGGTGATGTAGTTACAGTTTCTGGAACTATAGTAACTGCAAGAGATCAAGCACATAAAAGAATTATAGATGAAGGAGCCCCATTTTCATTAGATGGTGTTGCTTTATTTCATGCAGGCCCTATAATTAAAGAAGATGGAAATGGTAATTATAATATTGTAGCTATAGGTCCAACTACAAGTATGAGAATGAATCCTTACCAAGCAAAAGTATTAGATAAAGGTGTTAAAATAGTGATTGGTAAAGGTGGAATGGATGATTCTGTTCAACAAGCTTTAAACCGTAATAACGCAGTATATTTAGTTGCTACTGGAGGATGTGCTGCATTATATGTTGATAAAGTAAGTGAAGTAAGTAATGTTGATTGGTTAGATCTTGGAATGCCTGAGGCATTATGGGAACTAAAAGTTAATAAATTTGGTCCTTTAATTGTTGGTATGGATTCTAATGGAAACAGTTTATACAAATAAATATATTAAATACTTTAATTTATTATTAAATAATGAAATTTCTTAATTATCCGAATAGTTTATATAATAAAACTTTTATTAACTAAATATTAAGTTTGAAAAAACTATTTAGAATTATAAATATTATAATAATTATAAAGTTGGAATAAAAAAGGTGAATTACTATGCCAGGTGCTTTAAAAGAAACAGCAGAAAAAAAACTCAAATCAAGAATAAGAAAATTTAAAAAAGTTAATAAGGATGAAGCTGAAAAAGAAAAATTTTTTGATCAATTAGGGGGATCTGTAGAAATATTTTTACCTAGTAAAAACCCAGAAGAAATATCTGATAGTATAATATTTTATACTACTGCTGAGGGTAAAATTGTTGATGCAGAATATTCTTATAATGAAGGGGAAGATTTTGAATCTATTCCTCTTGAGGGTAAAGATCTTGATGTTATGGTAGAAGCATTTAGCTCTAATTTTCATTTAGAATTCATGGATGAAGAGTTCTAATTTTTCTATTTCTTTTTTTTTTAAATTTTTTTTTTTTAATTAAATTCCAGTAGGGAATATTTTAAATTTTTAATTTTTATAATTTATTTAATGTTTTTTTTAGGAGTATTATAAAAAAAATTTATTAATTTAAATTTAATAATTATATTATAGTGAAAAAATATGTTAGTTAATAATTCTGTTGATGAAGTTAAGAAACGAGAATCTGCATTAAAAAATATTAGAGAAATAATGGATAAAGGCAGTCGGAAAAATTTGTATGATTTAACTGGATTGTCTGGAGGATTTTTGGCTTCAGATGAAGATTTAAAACTTTTAGAAACATATATTGGTCCTGCTATTTTTGAAGAAAAGTTACAAAAAGAAGGGATTAAACATTTAGGTGGAGAAAAAGTTTTTGCAGTAAATAGGACTAGTTCTGGAATACTTGCCACTATTTTAGCATTAGTTCCTGAAAAAGGTTTTGTTCTTCATTTTTTAAAGGAACACCCTGCTCATCCAAGTATACCTAGATCTTGTAAATTAGTGCATGCAAACTATTTAGAATATACTGATATTGAAAAGTTTCGAGTACCCTATGATGTAAATTTAGTTATTATTACTGGTTCAACTATGGACCATCAGACACTTGATGAGAAAACTTTTAAACATGTAATAAATCTTGCTCATAAAGAGAATATACCCGTATTGGTGGATGATGCATCTGGGGCAAGATTAAGAACTGCAATTTTTAATCAACGAAAAGCAACAGAGTTAGGTGCAGATTTAGTAGTTACAAGTACGGATAAATTAATGAAAGGTCCACGTGGAGGTTTAATGGCAGGTAAGGAAGATTTAATTGATTTAATTAAATCTAAAGCCACTCAATTTGGTTTGGAAGCTCAACCTCCTAGTATATTGGCGATGGTTAAAGGTTTAGAAGATTATAATCCCCAAGATTTAAGAAATTCTTTAGTGAAAAAAGAAGAATTATTAAATAAACTTAATTCATATTATAATTTCTTTAAAGAAACACCAACGGGGGTAATGGTTAAAGAAAATGATTTATATAATGAATTAAATTGTGAAAATCCGGATTTAACTAGTAAGGATTTAAATTTTTTATGGGCAATGATAATGCTTAAATATGAAGGAATAATCACAATACCTGCTGTAGGAATGCCTGGTGCTTCTGCTACAATCCGTTTTGATATTGCTTCACCAGATAGTAAATTATTAACTACTGATGAACTTGTTAAAAAAATAGATTCTTCACTAAAAATTTTAAAAAAAGTAATGAATGATACAAATAAATGTTATAATTTGATTTTTGAATAAAAAAAAGTTAAAAATTAAGTGGGATTTTTTCTCACTTAATATGCTCCATCTTTGTGACGTAATTCTCCAGCAAAAATTTTTTCAAGAGATCCATCTCCTTTTTCTATGATTAAACTGCCTTCTTTGTTAATTCCAACAGCATATCCTTCGATGGTTTTACCTAGTGGTTGTTTAATAATTACTTCACTTCCAATGGTTTTAGATAATATTCTCCATTCATGTAAAATTTTTTCATAGTTTTCTTCTTTAAATAGATTATAAATATTTTCAAATTCTTTTAGGAAAATAGCAATTAATTTGTCTTCGCATATTTCTCTATCAATTTCATTTTTTAAGCTTGTTGCGCCTTGTTTTAATTCTTCAGGGAAATCATCTATATTAAGATTTGTATCTATTCCAATTCCAACTATAACATAATCTAAGTTATTAAATGTGACTTTTGCTTCAGTAAGTACTCCTGATACTTTTTTACCTCTTATTAAAATATCATTTGGCCATTTAATTTCAGCATTTACACCTAATTCTCTTAAAGATTTACATACTGCAACTCCAGTTGCAAGAGTTATTAATGATGCATGAGTAGGTGGAACATTAGGTCTAATTACAATACTTAACCATGATCCTCCTTTAGGAGATTTCCAAGGTTTTCCAGAACGTCCTCTTGCTTTTGTTTGGGTGTCTGCAACAATTACAGTACCTTCATCTTCACCTGCTTCACCTAAAAATTTAGCTATATTGTTTGTGGATTTTACTTCATCGTAGCAGTAAATATTTTTTCCAATGTATTCTGTATCTAAATTTTTTTGAATAGTGTTTAATGTGGTTAAATTAGGTTCTTGAGTTCCTAATTCTTTAAGAAATCCAATAATTTCTTCTTCGTCTAATTCTAAAATTTCATCGGCATCTTTATTTGAAATTTTGTTTTTCTTTTTAAGTAAATCTAACATTTCTTTTTTCATAAGAAAATCCCTCTAAAACATGATTTTATTGTCGTTTTTTATTTTGTTGAGCTTGAGCATTAGTTAAGTAAGAACCTACTCCTGCGGATATAGCTGCTATTTTTTTTCCAGGCATGAAAGTTGCTTTAAGACGGTTAACATTTTCAC
>Ga0116193_1000038_pt1 | contig 132747 bp, 107 predicted proteins | sample AD_UKC115_MetaG_FD_89892 | JGI IMG/M metagenome (GOLD analysis project Ga0116193, IMG submission 89892) | Active sludge microbial communities of municipal wastewater-treating anaerobic digesters from Hong Kong - AD_UKC115_MetaG | ecosystem: Engineered > Bioreactor > Anaerobic > Digestate...
AAACCACAGGATTCTGGTATACCAATAGTATAAAATACAATTTTCTTCTTCTGGCTCATGAGTATCTACCCATTTTTGAAAAACCTGAAATATCTATTCCTTCAAGGGTAAACGAAAGTGTAGCATATTACGGTTTGGGTGTTCCTACATTAGGAAAAACTGCTATAAAAAAGAAGTTACACAATAAGAATCAAATGCAAAAATACAAAATCCAGAAAAGTTCCTAAAATCGTGCATCAATATTTGCTTATATATGAGGTAAAAAAATGAATAAACAAGAATTAGCAACCTAATTAGAGAAGAACCTAAATTTATTAGCAGAACTAAAGTCTAAAAACAGTTTATAATAAACATTAGAAGTGTTAAAGAATTAATGGGACTTTATGACTACAATACACAAGATAATAATCGGCGATTCCAGAAGAATGGGAGAAATTGGAGATGAGTCGGTTCATCTTGTTATTACATCACCACCATATTGGCAATTAAAAGATTATGGAATAGAAAGCCAGATTGGGTTTAATGATTCTTATGAGAACTACATTAATAATTTAAATCTGGTGTGGAGTGAATGCTACAGAGTATTACATGATGGATGTCGCTTATGTATAAACATAGGAGACCAATTTGCACGCTCAGTCTATTATGGACGCTACAAAATTATCCCAATACGCACTGAAATAATTAAATTTTGCGAAACAATAGGTTTTGATTATATGGGTGCTATTATCTGGCAAAAGGCAACCACGATGAATACTACCGGCGGTGCAACTGTGATGGGCAGTTTCCCATATCCGAGAAATGGAATTGTAAAAATTGACTATGAATTTATACTAATCTTCAAAAAACCGGGCAATCCACCAAAGGTTTCAAAAGAATTAAAAGAGAAATCGAAACTTACCAAAGAAGAGTGGAATGAATATTTCTCTGGACACTGGAATTTTAATGGTGAAAAGCAAACAGAACATTTAGCAATGTTTCCCGAAGAATTACCTAAAAGACTAATCAAGATGTTTAGTTTTGTTGAGGATACAGTGGTAGACCCATTTTTAGGCAGTGGGACTACATGCCTTGCTGCTAAAAATTTAGGGAGAAACTCAATTGGTTATGAAATAAATGAAAAGTTTTTGCCAATAATAAAAGAGAAAATCGGCGTAAATGAACTTATTAATAATGCAGATTTTGAAATTATCAAACAAGAACCATTAAAAATAGACTGGAATTCAGAAATTGCAAAATTGCTTTATCAATTCAAAGACCCCATAAAATTTGATAAAAAGATTGACCCCAGGAAATTAAAATTTGGTTCAAAGATTGATTCCTCTACTGAAACAGCAATAGAAGAATATTTTACAGTAAGAAATATTATTAGTCCTGAAGAAGTCGTTTTAAGTAATAATTTAAAAGTAAGGTTGATTGGAGTAAAAACCAAAAAAGAGAAGATAAATGAAGCAGTAAATTTTTTGAATGATAAACTAAAGAAACAAAAGGTATTCATAAAGTATGATATGACTAAATATGACAGAGACGGAAACCTACTGGTTTATCTTTATCTAAAAAATAAAACTTTTATCAATGCACATTTAATAAAAAATGGTTTAGTCAAAGTTGACACTGATACAAATTATTCTTACAAAAACAAATTTATAAAATTAGAACAGGATAGAAAGAACTTAGTTTATCCAAAATAACATTTGATTGAAATTGATAAGAAACTTATATAAAATAGTTAATTAATGGAATAAAGCGAGAAATTGAGAGATTGAAAGGTTTATAGAAGGAGATAATACATGTCAGAGGATTGTTTATTCTATAAGATAGCACGAAAGGAGATACTTTCTGCTGAGGTCTATTCTGATGATGAGTTTTATGCTTTTCGCGATATTCAGCCTACTGTCCTCTGACATTTTAAGTCACTGTTGGATAGGTAGATTTGCTTTTACTTTTTGAGGAGGCGGTTGCGGAGTTTCTGTTCTATTTTGGGTGAGACATAATGCGATACGCTACCGCCAAAGGATACTATTTCCTTGACCTGACGAGAACTTAAAAATAGGTAGGGTTCACTGGGCATGAGACAAACAGTATCAATGGTGGGGTCTAATTTTTGATTGTTTATGGCTAGACTTAACTCAAATTCAAAGTCTGAGACCACTCTTAATCCACGAATAAGTGCCTGTGCTCCACATTGTTTTGCAAATTCAACGGATAAGCCACTGAAACTTGTAACCTCTATGCCTGCTATGCCATTTAATTCCTCTTTCAACATTTGCATACGCTCTTCAACTGTGAATAGAGCAGTCTTGGCTTCATTTATGGCAACGGCAACAATAACACGGTCAAAAATACGATGGGCACGATGTATTAAATCAAAATGCCCCAGTGTAGGTGGGTCAAAACTCCCGGGATATAATGCAATCCGTTCTGACATAATAAAAATTCCTATATTATTGTTTTAGGGAAAGAGGCAATTTTAAGAAATAAGACTAATATTATGCCAAAAAAGTTTTATAGAATTGAAATGATTTAAGTAGAAGAGTTCAATTCTTTTTGTGCAGATTTTTGTGCATAGAGGTAAATTTCATGTAGAGGCAAGTTATGCTGTTTTGCTAAAATGCTACAATCTTCAAACTCAGGGCTGACTTGATAAACATGCTCACCAAGATAACCTATCTTCACTTTAATGGTCCCCCATGGAGTCTCAACAGGCAGCCATTTGCGGTTTAGTATGACTCGTTTTTCTGTCCGATACCGAACACCAAGAGTCGTTGTTTTTGTGAAAAATACTTCTTGAATAGATAGAATCCAAGCAGGTTCACAAAGGGCTGTAATGATATAAGCAGGTCTCCCCTTTTTAGCAAGGATAGGCGTTACAAAGGCATCACGAGCACCTTTTTCTAACAGTTCATTAATCACTACGGGAATATTTTCACTGCTCATGTCATCAATGTTTGCTTCGATAATGAAAATTTCTTCTGTATTATTTGTAACTTCTGAGTGACATTCGCCTAATAGTAATCGAAACACATTTGCATTATCAGGAATATCTTTTACGCCTGCGCCCATACCGATTTTTTCAAGAATAAACGGGGGAACAGGTTCGTTCGGATTTGTAAATGATTGAAGTAATACGGCACCGGTTGGTGTGGTCAATTCTGTATTTATAGTTCCGATGGAAATGGTATAATTCCGAAGTAATAAGACTGTGGCTGGAGCAGGCACAGGGAGTATCCCATGCGCACATGAAACGGTTCCACCACCTACATTGACAGCCGCGGTATATCCCTGTTGTAACTTCAAATACCACCAGCACCAATGAGCACTAACAATATCTATAATTGCGTCTACTGCACCTACCTCGTGGAAATGTATTGTATCAGGTGTTGTCCCATGCACCTCTGCTTCGGCTTCTGCAAGTTTCTGGAAACTGTTCAAAGCCCCTTGTTTCACTTCCTCTGGCAAGGATGAATTTTGAATCAGTTCTGTAATTTCAGCCAGTCCACGGTGCAAATGTTTCCCATGCTCCGCTTCTATATCTACCTGAAATTGGGTAGCCTGAATGCCATGCTTTTTTACCTTCTGTTGTCCGATTTTATACCCTTTGAGAGGCAGGCTATTCAATGCACTTTGTAATTCATGCAGAGGAACACCTATATCTAAAAAAGCACCTACCAACATATCACCACTTATCCCAAATGAGCAGTCAAAAAAGGCTATCTTCATGCTATATAATCCTTAAAAATTGTGGTTGTTTCAGGTTTTATATTAATTTCAAAACACATCAGATAAGGAAACATACTTTATCATTGATTTATTCACTCTCCTGAATTGGAGAAAGGAGTTGATGTATGGTTACGGCGAAAGTTGCTGCACCAAAACCGTTATCAATATTCACCACTGCGAGTCCTGACGCACATGAGTTCAACATTCCCAACAAAGCCGAAACTCCTTTGAAATTTGTGCCGTATCCAATACTGGTTGGAACACCAATCACGGGTTTATTGACCAGACCTGCAACTACACTTGGCAGAGCCCCTTCCATTCCTGCACAGACAATAATTGCAACTGCCTCCCGAATTTTTGGTAGTTGCTCAAACAATCGGTGAATCCCGGCAACGCCGACATCATAAATTCGTTCAACATGAGAGCCGTAGGTTTCACAAGTTATGGCACATTCTTCTGCAACGGGTGTATCGCCTGTGCCTGCGGACACAATTGCGATATAGCCAGTCCGGTAGTGTATAGGTTTACAAATTATTGTAAAAGCCTTTGCTGACTCTTGATATTCCGCATCTGGTATCTCTCGTTTCACTATCTCGAAGACTTCCTTATCACAGCGGGTAGCCAGAACATTTGTTTCTTTTGACAGCATTGATTTACTTATGCGGATAATCTGCTCAGCCGTTTTGCCAGGACAAAAAATTGTTTCGGGGAAACCTTTCCTTAAAGGTCTGTGATGGTCAACTCTGGCATCTTTCAGGTCTTCATAGGGCACAAAGTTTAATTTTTCTATTGCTTCTTCGATACTCAAATTCCCTTGTTGCACCTCTTCAAGAATTTCTTTTATATACCTTAATTCCATATATTCTATCCCTAAATTTTCAGTTATATTTTTCAAAGCCAATAAGCAGAAGATAAGTATAACAAAATTTTATTTTTCATTCCCTTTGTCTTTTATGTATTATATTAAAAAACTATTCAACATCAGGAGATTATTTTTATGAGTAGCATTTTTGTAAAAAAACAGAGTTGTTTTATCTGTGTATCCATTATCAGTGTTGTGCTAAGTGTTTTATGTATTCCTTCGTTCTCGTTAACCGTAGATAAAGGTTTAACAAATTATCAAGTATTGCAGGCAAATCCTGAGGATAAGAATTTTCCAATAGAAATTGGTGGGACTTGTAGCGGCAAAGGTGCAATTGAAATGCGTGTAATGGGCATGGTCTATGAAATTATGCCATGGAAAGAAGTGGGTTCTGCTAATGGTAGCCAATGGAAGGCAACCCTTGCAGACATACCTCTTGGGGGTCCTTATTGCGTCGAACTTCGCCTTAAAAATGAAGCAGGAGAATTCACGGAGAACACCGCAATATACGATGTTCTTGTGGGTGATCTCTGGATTTTAGCAGGGCAGTCTAACATGCAGGCAGTAGGAAATATTGAGAATACTGCTGAACCCAGTCCATTAGTTCATCTTTATTCTATGGGCTACAAATGGCGTATTGCTAAGGACCCATTACATTTGCTTTCAGAATCACCAGACCCCGTTCATTCTGGCAATATACCTTCCGAGGAAGAACGGGCGAAAAGAGTCAGGAATGAATTCAATGGTAGAAAAGGTGCAGGATTAGGATTGCCCTTTGCTCTGGAAATAGTAAAGAGGACAGGGCGGCCAATAGGGCTTATTGCATCGGCTCATGGCGGCACATCTATGGCACAATGGGACCCAGCCTTGAAGGATAAAGGTGGCGAATCGTTGTATGGCTCTATGTATAAACAATTTCAGGCGGCTGGCGGTAAAGTGCGTGGAATTTTATGGTATCAAGGAGAATCAGATGCTGCAAAAGAACCAGAAGCAATTTATAAAGAACGGATGCACAAACTTATATCAGCGTTTCGCAATGACTTAGGAAATCCAGAACTTCCGTTCTACTATGTGCAAATTGGTAGGTTTGTTACAGAAGGTTCAGATGCTACCTATTGGAACAAAATTCAAAATGACCAACTGGAACTGGAAAAGGAATTACTTCCTGGCGGAATGGTTGCTGGGATAGATTTGGCTCTGGATGACCTTATTCATGTAGGCACAGAAGGGCATAAAGTTCTTGGCTATCGGCTTGCCAACCTTGTAGAGCGTGATATGTTTAAGGGTAAGATTCTATCCGGACCTCGTCCAGAAAAAGTAGAACGATTAACCTCTGCTTATGGTCCGCAGGTAAAGGTCACTTTTTCAAATGTTAATGGCAAACTCAAATCAGCAGGATTGCCTTCAGGATTTACAATTAGTTCTACACCCGACTCTCCTGTTTCCCCAATAATTTATAAAATCACTTTGCCTGAAAATGAACCAAATTCAGTTATCTTGTGGATAACAAAAATGCCCGAACAAGCGTTCTTATGGTATGGACGAGGCCATGACCCATATTGTAATATTGTTGATGAGGCGAATATGGCAATGCCAGTGTTTGGCCCTGTTCTTATACCGTAAAAGTAAATAAACAAAGTTAAAGTTGAGGAGAAGATTCAATGAGGGTTCAAACTTTGCTTTTATTGATATTGATACCTGCTTGTGTTATTGTAGCAATAGTTACCCTTAATTGGAGCGGTCAGGTTTCACAAGACGATATTGCAGACTTAAAAACAACATCAACATTGATTTCTGATGAAAGTAAGAATCGCTCCGAAACAGAACCTATGGCAACATCCTCAACAGAAGAATCGAACAGTTCCGATAAACAACCTGAAGCAGAGGAAGAAGACCCATCTCTGAACTATGATAATATTTCTGAAAATCTGAGAGAGAAATCTATTGAAACCGCTCTGCAAGATTGGATGAAATCCATTTCAAAAGATGCGGATTCTTCCACTGCTAATGGTAAAAGGGGACAGGGTAATGATAAAACAGGGGGAGTTGCATCCTCTTCTTCAAGCCGTGGTTCAGGTAAAGATTCTTCTCAATATAGCAAAAATCAGGGAAAGGACAAGCAGGATAAACTACAAAATAAATTGGAAAAAGAGAATAGGGAACATCAGCAGATTGAGACACAAGTGAAATCATTACTTAATGATGCTAAGTCCGCATTAGACCAGGGTGATTATGCAAAAGCATCGGAACTTCTCCAGAAAGGTTTTGAATTAGACCCTAATTCCCGTGAAGTTTTACGATTGATGGCAAATATGTATAAAAAGACAGGGGATTATCAAGGAGAGATTGGCGCTTATGCACAGTGGGCAAGTAACAACCCACAAGACCCGACACCTCATTTTTTTCTCGCAGAAGCATATCGGCGACAGGGAAACTATGACCTCGCAAATAGAGAATTACAGCAGTTTGCACAGATGAATGGCGATAAGGCATCTACTTATGCAATGGCTTCGAGTGTATATCGGCAGATGGGAATGAAACAGGAAGAAGGACAGTCCATTGCAAACTGGGTAAATTTAGACCCAAATTCTCCCGATGCACGTTTAGCCATGGCAGATTATTATCGGCGTAATAATGATTACAATTCCGCTATTGACCAGTATCAGACTGCCATACAACTTGCACCGGGGAATGTCAGTTCTTATGTTGCACTTGGGAGCCTTTATTCGCGTATGGGTATGTATAACGAAGCAGAAGCACAATATCAACAAGTGCTCCAACTCCAGCCTGATAATATAACTACGCAACTACTACTTGCTCAAACCTATCAAAGACAGGGCGATGTAAATAGGGCTTTGCAAACATATCAATATATAGCCCAGACAAGTAAAGACCCTAATCAAATCCGTAGAGCCCAACAGGCAATTGCACGAATTGAACAGCAACAAACAACTAAACCACCTAAAAAACCTTAAAAGCGAAAGTAGAAAAAGTTATTTTTTGCGAAATACAAAATTTTTGCTAAGGACAAAATTAAAAATTAGTCCTGCAAAAATGCCAATAATTGCGGGTATTTGTGGTATGTGTTCCAGCAAAGGAAAGAAATGTAGAAGCAGAAGAACGGTAATATAGTTAATCACAGCACCCAGAGAACAGGCACTAATAAACCCGATTAATTGGGGTAGCCATGGGCTTTTTACTGCATGTGGGAATGTAAACCAGCGATTAAGCACAAAGTTCGAGAGCATGGAAACAATAATAGCAGCTGCAACCGATAGCCGAACCGTTACACCTAAAAAAACCAATACTGTCAATACCAGAAGATTTACCAGCGTCCCGGAAAAACCAATAACTGAAAAGTGAAAGAAATAGGTTAAATTCTCATATTTGAAAAAGTATAATCTACGCAAGTGGATTAAATATTCAATTTGTTCTTTGAAGGTCAATTTGCTTTTACCCTTAACCCGCCGAGAAAAGTAGATAGGGATTTCAACAACCTTTTTAACGGGACATTTTACCAGCAATTCCAACGCAATTTTATACCCCGTTGGATTTAAGGGTGCAGATTGTTCATATATGCTTCTTGGTAAGGCAAAAAATCCGCTCATAGGGTCTTTGACCGAAGTTAATGAGCGTGCTAAAAGGGTGGCAATCTTACTATTAAGCCAGCGGAAAATACCCCATTTTTCATCTGTTTTACCCCCAGTGACATATCTTGAGCCAATGACCATATCTGCACCAGCCTGAATTTGCTCAATAAACTCCGGGATTTTCTCCGGTGGATGACTTAAATCGGCGTCCATAACAATAAAAATATTACCCTGTGCCTCTTCAAATCCTTTTAATACAGCAGAACTTAATCCCTTCTCTACCTTACGCACAATAATACGACACCACGGAAGCCTCAGGGATTGGACATATTCTTCGCTCCCATCCTGACTATCATCATCAACAATAATCAGTTCCATATCCAGATTGTTGCTATCTCTGACTCGCTGAATGCGGTTAATAAGTTCTGGTAAGTTTTCTCGCTCTTTATAGGTTGGGATGACTAAAGAAATTTTATCCATTGCCTGTGTATCTACTTTTTTATTTTCTTTGCAGTTTAATAATCATGTAAATAATAATACTTTATCATAATCAAGTCTATCTGTTCACAGTAAGGAAACGGACAAATAAACCCTTTCTGTTAAAAAATAAAGAGTCATTTTCCTTTACAATTTGACTAAGTGAACAAAAGAATAATATGTTATTACTAAGGTTTGAATTTAATTAATCTATTTATATTAACTGAAAAAGGAATAATTATGGGGAAAAAATATATACTCGCATTAGACCAAGGGACAACAAGTTCACGCAGTATCTTATTTGACCATGAAGGCAACGCCGTTGCAACAAGTCAGCATGAATTCAAGCAATATTATCCACGGCCTGGCTGGGTAGAACATGACCCGTATGAAATCTGGAATACACAATTAACAACAGCACGGGAAGTGCTGAAAAAATGTGGTGCATCTGCTGATGAAGTTGCTGCAATTGGTATCACAAACCAGCGAGAAACAACCGTTCTTTGGGAAAAAACATCCGGAGCACCTGTTCATCCAGCAATTGTATGGCAATGTAGAAGGACTGCCAACTTATGCGAACAACTTCGTGCAGAAGGGCTTGAAACAGAGATACAAAAACGAACAGGATTAGTTCTGGACGCTTATTTCTCAGGCACTAAAATATGCTGGATGCTGGATAATGTCTCCGGTTTAAGGAAGCGTGCAGAAAAGGGTGAAATATTATTCGGGACTATTGACAGTTGGCTTTTATATCAACTTACAGGGATTCACGCAACTGACTATACCAATGCTTCACGCACCTTACTATTTAATATCCATAAATTAGAATGGGACGATACAATATTAAACGCATTAAAAATACCACGCGAAATACTTCCAGAAGTTCATCCAAGTAGCAATATATATGGCAATACAGAGGCACTTGGCAAATCTATTCCCGTTGCTGCACTTATTGGCGACCAGCAATCTGCTCTGTTCGGACAAACTGCTTTCAATGAGGGTGCGTGCAAAAATACTTACGGCACAGGTTGCTTCCTTCTTATGAATACAGGGCAAGAAGCACCTATTTCAAAGCATGGACTACTTACCACAATTGCATGGGGACTTAATGGGAAGGTTACTTATGCATTAGAAGGTAGTGTTTTTGTCGGTGGTGCCGTAGTGCAATGGTTACGCGATGAATTAAGACTGATACAATCTGCTGCGGAAAGTGAAGTAATAGCCATGTCAGTCCCCGATACAGGGGGAGTATATTTAGTTCCCGCATTTGTAGGTTTAGGTGCCCCGTATTGGGACATGCACGCCAGAGGGATTATTACAGGAATTACACGGGGCACTTCACAGGCACATATTGTCCGTGCCGCACTGGAATCTATCGCTTACCAGTCCGCAGATGTTGTGTTTACTATGGAAAAAGATTCACAGAAAAAGATTACACAACTTCGCGTAGATGGAGGTGCAGCCGCAAATAACTTTTTGCTACAACATCAAGCCAATGTAATTGGGAAACCTGTGATTCGTGGGTCTACGCTGGAAACAACCGCATTAGGAGCGGCTTATCTTGCAGGGCTTGCAACCAAATTCTGGGACAAGCAAGAAGAGTTAAGTAAGCGATGGAAAGTAAACAGAACATTTGAGCCGCAATGGAGCGAAGACCAACGACAGTCTCAATTAGAAGGCTGGAAAAAAGCAGTTCAACAAGCACTGAACAACAAATAAAAGAAACAGACAAGAATGTCTACGCTACATCAGAGAAAACAAAAATTCCCCTTCCGCGAAGGGGTGGCAGGCGTAGACTGACGAGATAGTCGCTGGAAACCTCTAAGTTAGGAACACCGCAAGTGCAGACGAGCATAGTGCCTGTTCTTGTAGTACCTATGAATTTCTAAGAGTTAGGAACACCCCGTCTCTGCGGGACACCCCTTTCAAGAGGGGAATTTTAAAACCGCAAAGCACGAATTCAATGCTCAAATCAGTTTTTTCATTATAACTAGACCATGACCGCCTGACAAGACTTTTTACCATAAAGGACGCAAAGGCAGACACCATGTCCGCTATGGTTTTAGTATGTTTTTGCATTCTCTATTTTGTAATTTAAAATGTCAATAATCAGAGAGCAAGACTGTAACACCGCACTTAAAAATATGGGAATATAAAAGTCTGGGGCTGTCCTCAAGGTTAATATTTGGAGAATCTTATATCGGTTCAACTAATAATTCTGGTTCATTCTTATCATTTTTTTATGTAGATTATACCTTTTGTCTTTTTATTAATCCTATTGCTTTTACAAAGATGTCAACTGCTTGCAGTAAGGCACCAATATTTTCATATCCATACGATACCCTCAATTGGTATTTCCCTGCTTCTGAAAGTGTCCCCTGTGGATGGACGCAGTAAATCCCTGGTAGATAAACAACTCGTTTATTTACTATATTATCTACATTATAATCCCAATCTTTAATCCCCGACTTTCTGGACAATAACATAAACAAATCAGAATCTGGAAAAGTAGGTATCCCTTTTAATGTTAAATATAGGTAAAAACCAGCACTTCCACCTGTTATAGATTCTATATATTGCCCCATCTTTTGATTGAATTTATCTTTAAGCAAAGTACCCCTTTCTCGATACCCTGTATTTACAAATTCAAATTGTTTCAGACCGACCTTTCTTATTAATTCTGCAGAAATTTCCTGAGTTATCAACGGAGCACTAAAACCTACATCGCTATTCCACTGAATTAACGATTTTAACAAAGCACTGTTTTTTGGACTAATAATATATCCCACTCTCAAGGCAGGTGCAAACACTTTTGACAAAGTGCCAATCTCATATACAGACTCGCAATTATCAAACATTGAGGGCAATACTGGATATGGTAGTTGTGTATCATGTATAAGCCACTCATAGGCAAGGTCAAAAAATAAAGGGATTTTCGTATCAATCTTCTTAGCCCATGTTTCCAGACATTCTACTATTTGCTTTCTTCTATAGTTAGACACTACAACGCAAGTGGGATTATTAACTGTGACAAAATAGCAACACGATATATATTTTCCTGCTTTATGGAGAGATTCCAATGTCTGTTCTAAAATGTCAATCCGTGGACCCTCATCATCTTCTTCTATTGGTGCTATTTCAAAGTTATATCTTTCTAATGTTGAGGTAAAAATATAGTAAAGCGGGTCTGTTGAAATAACAACTCCTTTTTTTAATATATTCGCCAGACCTGTCAAGATACTGGTTGCGCCACTAACACCTATAACCACCTCTCTATTCTCAAAATCAGGAACAAAACCTGTCTTCCCATTTTTATATAGTATGTTATAAAACTCTTTAAGGGAATCAATCAGTCGCTTTGAGCCTTCTGGTCCTCCATAATTCAATAAATTAGATGGGCGATTTTCTTTATTTACAAGTTCTCTAACAATATCTGCAAATTCATTATAAGGAATCGTATCTTCATTTACATATCCGACTCCCAGATTAATGTCAATTCCTGGTCGAAAATCCTGTGCAAATTGAGACATCATTTGGTTCACAGGTGAAGGTTGAGATGATTTCAGACCATATTCAGAAAAAATACCATTTTCTATCATAATAATTAATTTAAGGAATTAAGTAAAAGGTTCTAACCTGTTTTTTCAATTTTTTGGACTAATTCTGTTCGCACAGGATAAGTTCGATTCCCATAACTTATATAGTAATAAGGTGTCTGTTCAACCACATCATCAGCAGGTTGGCGAAGTCCACTCTTAAAGTAGACCATATATTTTTTTACATTGCTCCCTCCAACAGAGGTGACTCTACCTTTAGGAACGGTAATTTTCCCATTTATTCTGCTTGCATAATAATTGGTATCAGTTTTGAGTCCCAATTTAGATTTGATTAATCTCACATAGTTGATTGTCTCAGTAAAAGGTGGGATACCTTTGTATTGTTTAACATTTTCAGGACCGGCATTATAACCTGCTAAAGCCAGGTCAACATTCCCATTAAATAAATCTAACATGCGGCTTAAATATTGTGTCCCTCCTGCGATATTTTGTGCAGGGTCAAATATATCCGTAACACCCATTTCTACGGCTGTTGCTGGCATTAGTTGCATTAAGCCACATGCTCCCGCAGTAGAAACTGCATTCGGATTGAAAGCACTTTCTACCTCTATCACAGTCCATATCAGTTTTTCATCTACTTGATAGTATTGGCTACACTCCTTTACTATCTTTTGAATGGCTTCAAAGTTATAATTCTTCCCTTTATATAAATGTTCAAACTTCTTAGAAACATGCACCGGTTCTAATGGGACAATAATGGCATAGCCGCTATTATTCAGGTCTCCCTTAGATGCATTGTTCTTTCCTGCAGAATAGGTAGATTGTGTTGATTTCTTAAAATACACTTCTTTATATTCATTTTTTGAACGATATTTTTGTGGACGATTTGTAAATACGAGTGTTCCATCCTTTCTCTGAAATTGATATAGTCCCTTTTCCCTTGAACGGTCAGCATAGGCTTCTTTTAAATCTATCTTATATATCTTTGTCCCTTGTGAAGATTTCCCTTCCGACTTGTTAGTAATTAAATTAGGCTCTGCATAAACTAATTTAGAAATCAAAATTAGTAAGGGAAAAAATAAGAACACTTTCATTACATAATATCTTTTTCTTAAAACCCAATTAAGAAACATTCGCCATTTCCTAATCTATACTTATTATTCTATTATAATAAAAAAAACTAATGAACTTTGTCAACAAATTATTCAAAAATTAAACTAATCTTTGACCTGTTGGATAAATAGTTGTTCTAGGAAACTGTCTGTTTCATTCTCAGCATTCAAAAGACTATTACCATTAGTGAATATTGTTCCAACAAGATTCTTAACTTCACATTTTTTATCTGCTGCTTTTACCACAATAGGACTTCGTTCACAATTATCAGAAATAAGGCAATCATTAAAAGAAATGCCACCAATAGTTGAGACTAATGATTTTTTCATCTGGTAGATTTTAATTGGGAAACTATCACACTTTTGAGGGGTATTTCCACAAGAACACTGGTCAAACACTATTTTTACTCCTTCTGATGATTTATCAAATATAAAAACACCTCCCTTCTGTGGACCTTCTATATGGCAATTTCTAAAAATGACTTCGCCTCCAGGTCCATCATCACCAACAGCGCCAATGGCAATCCCATGGTCAAAACCATTTTTCATAATACAATCTTCTATCTTAATGGAGATGGGTAGGGATTTCTTCTTTAAGGTATTAAGATACATTAGAATTCCTGCTCCTTTATTACCTTCAATATAGCAATTTTTCATGAGTATATTGTTCAACTGCTCATTATCCCTATTTGGCTCAAAATCAATCCCTGCCTGAGGAGCCGTTCCTTCTGTATTTGTTAAAGAACAGTTTTCAATAGTTAGATTTACTGCACTAATAACACTAATTCCCTGCCGATGATTGTCGTGGCAAACAACATCTCGAATTACTACATCTTCACAACGGTCAAGTTTATCCGTTGCACCTATATAGATTCCATCACCACCACTACTTTCAAAACGCACACCTTTAATAGTCACATTTTTGCAACCTCTCAGAGACAAAGCCATCCGCCATTCAGCAGGTTCGTATTGCTTCTTATCCTGATAATCCTTTTTATTCATTCGTAATATAGCACCATAACCAGATATTACAAGATTCTCAACATTTTCAGCAGAAAACAATGAATCCCCAGAGCCTTTAAATTCCCCTTTTTTAGCAAGGATAACGACACCGGGCATAAAGGTAATCTTTTGGTTTGAATGCAATTTTATTGGTCTGACTATCCAGGGCAAACCCATATTTGGAACGATAACTTCATTTGCATACGAATCTATAGCCGACTGTAACAACTCTGTAGAATCGTATGGATTAAATCCCCACCAGGCAGCACTTGCCCATTTTATAGTTCCTTGCTGTAATTGTGAAATCGCATCCGGATTCTTTTGGTATAATGACAACTGTGCATTGCTAGGCTCAGTATAGGCAAAACCTGCACCAACAATGCATGTAACGCAAACCATAACCATACAAATTCGACTATTGCGCATATCAAGTTCCTTCTATTTCAAAATATTATCCTGAAAATGAATATCAAAATATGTTAAACTACTTACTGTTTCAATATCAATCAGGGAAAATAAATTCATAAACCAAAGGGAAAAAGTATGAACCAAAATATCAATATTGATATTTCTTTATGCCATGCTAATAAAATAAGTTCCAATCATGGTTTTATAGATGAAGAATTGGAAAGTTTGAACAGACAAATAAAGGAATATCATAATGAGATTATACAGGAACGAAAAGTAAAGAAATATGGTTTTTTTGAACTTTATAAAGATAAAGGCACAATAGAAAAAATAAAAAATGCTGCTGCTGAATTTTTGAATCATGGGATTGAAAATCTTGTGATTCTAGGGATAGGAGGCTCTGCCTTAGGCACTACTGCCTTAAATACTGCATTGAATGGTCCTTATTACAATCTTCTCTCCAGAGAACAGCGAAATGGTTTTCCCCGTTTGTTTGTTATGGACAATATTGACCCCACAACCTTCAAAAGAGTAATGGGATTATGTCCCCCTGAAAAGACATTATATAATGCCATATCTAAATCAGGGGAAACGGCAGAAACAATATGCCAATTACTTATTGTATTAAAAGAATTAGAAAATTATTTCTCCCCTGAAAAAATCAAAGAACATCTTGTCATTACTACAAGTCCAAAAGGAGAAAACACACCAAAAAGTCTATTACACCCTATTGCAGAGAAATATAGCACTGTCCAGTTTGAGATTCCGATAAATGTAGGAGGAAGGTTTTCTGTCTTCTCCCCTGTAAGTCTATTTCCAGCATCTTTATTAGGATTTGATATTGAAGCCTTATCAGAAGGTTGTGCTGAAATGGATACCGAATGCTCAAATTCTTCCATTGAAAACAATCCAGCATATCAATTTGCAGGGGTTCATTACTTTCTTGATAAAAATAAGGGAAAGAAAATATCTGTAATGATGCCTTACTCTGACCGTCTTAAAGATATTGCAGGCTGGTATTGCCAACTCTGGGCAGAAAGTCTCGGGAAAAAAGATGATATTGATGGTAATAAAATCTTTAATGGACAAACCCCCGTTAAGGCATTAGGCGCTACTGACCAGCATTCACAAATACAACTCTACCGCGAAGGTCCTAACGACAAAATAATCAATATGATTCTGGTTAAAAATCTCGGAGAAGTCCTAACTGTTCCTGAAATCCTTGATGAAATTCCTGAGTTAGAATACATCCGAGGACAAAGCATGAACGACCTATTATACGCAGAGTTTCAAGGGACAAAGGACGCACTTACATTAAGCCAGAGACCTGTTGTTCTTATACAGATGGAAAAAGTATCTGAGTATACTGTGGCTCAGTTGCTTTATATGTTAGAAGTCGCTACGGCTATGGCTGGGAAGTTATACAGAGTTAATGCCTTCAATCAGCCAGGCGTCGAGGAAGGAAAGAGAATAGCACGACGCTTAATGTTAGAGAAAAAGCAAAATTCAGTCCAGAAATGTGCTACAATTCACCTATAAGTGTAAAGAATGAAAACTTTATTTAATTTCCTTTTCTATTAATGGAAAATGTTAATAATGAATTAAAGGATAAAACCACGGTTCAAAATTCTGATACCTCTTTAGGGAGCGATTTTGTTTTTCTCGCAAGAAGAAAAAAATCATTCCGATATTTAATCGTTTCTATCATCATATTAACTTTTTGCTTATGGTTTTCTGACAGGTATCTGCGGTTAGATTTAGATGAAACGAAGTATCGTGTTGCTCTAACCCTCGAAAATGAGTCAGCAAGGCCTATTATGCGGAATATCGCGAAAAAAATCTTTTCTCAACCAGATTTATTAGATGATTCCAGGTACCTTCAATATCTAGAATTCCTCGCATCTATCGAAGAAAATGATGTAGTAATAAAATTTTACCAGGATATATACGATTTAGGTAATATCAACTCATCATTTCTCATAAATTATGCATGCAAACTTTACTTTTTAGGCGATTATAAAAATGCACAAAAATTATTAAAAGAGGCACAGACTTTACCCATAGGCAATTCATTATTAGGCTATTTAGAATCAGCAATGGTGATTAATCCTGATGTAGTTGAAGAGGAAACCTTTGCTAATGGTATCTCAATGATTGCAAAAGAAAATAGAAGTAAATCGCCAGTCATCTTTCCTGAACCTTTCTGGCATCAAACACTACCTAAAAATACCTACTCCTACTACCTACGGAAAAGTGATAGATTAAACCATTGTTTAGCCCCCTTATATAGAGTATATAAGGATGTATTAAACAAGATAGAAATAGACATAAAAGGGAATAAGATTCAGAATAAACAAGTCTGGTTAGAAGAAGTTTTTCTCATGGGGAAAAAAATAGGCAATAGTATTGAATTAAACGATTATTACCCAACTTTAACAATTAGTATATTTTCACTAAAAATACAGCAAGATACTCTCAACCTATACAGCAAATATTCAAATACAATAAAGTCAAACATATTAGAAAAGGAGTTGAAAAAATTAAATCAAGTTTCTCAATTATTAGATAAATTTCAAAAATTGGAGGAACAGAGGAAACTTGATTTTGAATATAGTAGAAATAATCGAACTAAGATACTCTGGCTACTCTTTTCAGGGTTTATTGAATTATTAATTCTATTTCTCATAGGGAAATTAGATTCATATTTATTAAAAAAATCAAGATATAAAACAATATACCCAAATAAGACATTTACAAAATCTATTCTGTTAATACTATCTCTATGGGTAATTATTATTTTCCTAATAATATTTTACTGCTCCTATTCAGATAATCTGCCTCTTACAAATAACAATTTTATATCTTATTTATGGTATTTTTTCATTATATTACCTTTTATTATTGGCATTGCTTTACCATTGGTAAAAAGACAACATAAAAAGGTTTCTCATGATACTGAAAACTCTGAATATAAAAAAGAGTTTTCGTTTATTTCTTTTTTTATTTCTCTTATGCAACAAATCTCCGGCATATTAATAGGCATGTATATCATAATTATTTGTATCTGGTTTGTGCTATTTCGTATCCTTTATATTTCATACCCATATCAACTGAATTTGATAAGGGATAAACTAGGTTCAGAAGAATTAAATTTGATAAGAGAGTTTCTTCACTTTCTACATTCTTGACAAACATTTTCTATTTCGATTATAATAAATGCTAATCTAATTAATAATGTTAAATATGCAATAATTACTAAACTGAAAATTTAATAATACAAGGAGCAAAAAAATGAATCGTGAACAAAAAGCCTACACAACATTTGAAGCAGCAAGAATTTGTCATGTCACACACCACAGTATAAAAAATTGGATTCGTCAAGGACTGATTAAAGCATCAAGGACACCGGGAGGACATTACCGTATTCTTGAAAAAGACCTGGATGAGTTTCGTGAAAAATATGATATGTTCCCCCGAGATAAAAATTCCAAACGCTATCGTATTATGGTAGTTGATGATGACCAAGATGTTCTAAACTTGATTGAAAATATGTTGGGGAAAGACGAGTATGAAATTATTAAAGTAAGTAATGCAACCGAAGTGGGCTTAAAATCTATTCAATTGTCTCCTGACCTTATTTTGCTCGATTTTCTTATGCCTGAAATTAACGGGTTTGAGGTATGTAGGGCACTTAGGGCGAATGATATGACTCGTTCTATTCCAATTATGGCTGTTACCTGTCTGACAAAGGATTCTGATATTGAACATATATTCGCCTGTGGAGCAGATGAATATCTTGCAAAACCGTTTAAGGTAGACCAACTTCGGGAAAAGGTCAAAGAATTAGTTACTAAGGGACGGCCTATTCAAAAATAAACATAAATTTTTAATGATACAGAAATATTAATCTATTTCTGTATCGGCAAAGGGTCTATGGAATCAAATCCGAGATATCGCACTAGTCTTGAAAGGAAATTTTTCATAGCGATTTTTTGGGTAGGTGTAATTCCAATGACCTTGACCCTTATTGTTGCCTATGTGTTTGCCAGAGAAGGTCAGTGGGTAACAACAAAACGAAACTTGACTACTGCGGTAAGAAGAACTACTGAGGGAGTTCAATTTGCCTTAAATACGCGATTAAGCCTTTCCGCTCGCATTGTTGGAGACCCACTTTTTTCCCAATTTTGTCAGAGTACAAAAGAAGAGCAAGAACTTCTAAAAAATCAAATTTCAGAAAAATTAACTGCAATCCAGAATGTAAGTAAAGAAAAAACATTAGGATTCGCAATAGTAGACACCGAACAAAAAATTCTTTTTTCAACATCAGAATTCAAGCCCGGTGATTTTTTTATTCCAGATTGGCACAAAAAAACTAAATACCCCACCGTCGTTTCTATTTCTACTCCACCTCGAACAGAAAACTACACGATAACTATTGCTATTCCAATTAAAGACGCAAAACAGAAAATAATTGGTTTTTTGTTAGATATACAGGAGGCAACAGACTTTCTTAATTTTGCTCTGGGACCATTATCAGAGGCAGAAAGTCTAACCCCAGAAAATATATACTATACCATTATTTATTTAAGAGACGCCGATGGAATTTCACTCTATCGAGATAAAAATAAAAATCAATCGAAATTCAATGTTAATTATGAACTTGTTGACTCTCGATTAGTGCGAAGATTAAAAATGAATCCCGATAAAACAGAGGGTTTATCAACCCTATTAAGATTTTCCAGTCGTGGAAAGGTTGAGCCTGTTTTATTAGCATTTAAAAAGATTTACCCAGAATATGACCTGTATTTCTGTGCATATCGGCAATTAAATGAAATTTTTTGGCTTCTTCATGTAGGTTCAGTTGCTGCTCTAATTATTGCTGGATTAGTTATTATCTTTTTCTCTTTAATTGGCTATCGTATTGTTCACAGAAACATATTACAACCATTAAGCCTCATCAATGAAGGGGCTCAAATTATTCGTCAGGGAGATTTAGAACTAAAACTTAAAATAAATACGGGAGATGAATTAGAAGAGGTAGCCGATTCTTTTAATCAGATGGCAAGCACTCTTCATAAAAACATTTATAAATTAGAGGCATCGGAAGAACGCTATCGGAACCTTGTGAACTCTATGAAAGATGGTATCTATCAAACTAACAGAGATGGTGTCTTAACATTAATTAATCCTTCTGGGGCACAACTTCTGGGTTTTGAGACTCCTGAACAAGCCATAGGGACCCAAATAGAAACCCTTTTCTTGAACTCAAGTGATTTTAGGGAAATTTGTTCTGAATTAGAAACAAATTATTCTATTAATCAATTTCGTGCTTGGGTAAAACCGTTACAAGGGGATTTAATTTGTATCGAAATTTCTGGGAGTTATATAAGAGATGAGAAAGGTTTAATAATAGGGGTTGAAGGTATTTTCCGCGATATTACTCGAAGTGTCTGGTTGGAAAAAGAGGTAAATGACCGCGCAGAACGATTAAAGGCAGTAAACATAATTGCCCAAACAATCAATTCTAGTCTAGAAGCAGGGAAAGTTCATGAAAGTGTCGTTAATGAAATTAAAAGGTTAATAAGAAATATTGATTATATAATTATAGCCTTTCCGCAAGAAAATGTTACGGAAACTGAAGACAAAAACACTTATTATGAAATTTTATCCTTATTTCCTGAACCTAATTTAGAACCTAAAATCGCTGCTTTTTTTTGTGGCGACATAGTGCTTAGTGAAAGGAAAACACTATGCTTCGATTTTCTCCAATCTGAAGAGGAAAATATCGCTAAAGAACTACCTACTGAAATCAATAGTCTAATCATCACACCTTTATTTGCAGAAGAAAAGGTGATTGGTGTTCTAGTTTTGGGTTCTGAAACTCCTAAAGCCTTCTCCGCACATGATATTGAAATCGTAGAAGAAATATCACCTCATATAGCCGTTGCAATCCGCAATGCACGACTATTAGAAAAGTTACAAAAGACCCTCAATGAAGTAAACAAGGCACATGAACAGTTAAATAAAGCGAATGAAGAATTAAAAACACTTGATGAAATGAAAACAAATCTCCTTTCCAATGTATCGCATGAATTACGCACTCCTTTAGTATCTGTCATGGGTTATACAGATATGGTTTTAAAAAAGAAGGCAGGTCCAATCACAGAGACACAAAAAGAATATCTTTCTATTAGTCTTCGAAATGTTGAGAAACTGGTAAATTTAATTGAAAATCTATTGGACTTTTCAAAACTACACAAAGGGAAAGAAGAACTCATTTTCAGCACTTTCGATATTGTGGAGTGTGGCAAAATCGGTTTAGAAAATATCCGTCCTATGGCAGAAACAAGGGAAATAGAACTAATTTTAAATGCAGAGCAACAACCCATACTTGTTGATGGAGATAAGGAAAAGATTATCCAAGTATTTAATAATTTATTATCCAATGCTGTGAAATTTAATAAAAATAAGGGAACAGTTGAGGTCCGTTTTAAGATTATTGACAATGAAGTAGAAATCTCTATTATAGATACCGGGATAGGAATTTCTCAAGATGCCATGGATAAAATTTTTACACGATTTTATCAAGTAGATTCATCGTCTACCCGAAAATATGGTGGCACAGGAATAGGACTATCCATATCACAAGATATTATACGATTACATGGGAGTCGTATCGTATTATCCAGCATATTAGGACAAGGAACTACTTTTTCCTTCCGTTTGCCTATTCATGGGACAATGCCAGGAACTGAACAAATCTATGCTGGTGAAATAACCCCTGACGAAACACATCTATTGGTTGAATTAGTGTCTCAAGATAGGTCAATGAGTGCTCAAATCCGACAGTGGTTATTAGAAGAGAACATTGATATACTCCACGCCGCTTATCCATCTACGGCAACTTCACTGGCTTTAAGATATAATCCCGATTGCATTATTCTAGATTGTGATGAAGGACCATTGGGAGAAGTAACTATAAGAGAGATTCTAGAAAGCCCTGAAATAGTTGAAATACCTATTATATTGATTACCAATGATGAACAACTATTTTCAAAATTCTCAAATAAAGTATTTGACAGATTGCCAAGACAATTAAGAAAGGTCATATTACTTAGTGCCATTCGTTATGCTACTAAAAATATACATGCAGAAATTTCTGAACTAGGAGAAGGAATACTCTGTATAGACAATGATACTGAAGTCCTCGATTTTATGAAGCACTGCCTCGAAAGTGAGAACTATAAAGTGGACATAACTACTTCAGAGAAGGAAGCCATAGAAAAACTTCAAAGCGGAAACTTTAGACTTGTCTTATTAGACATTGCAAATCCAAATCTTGATGGAACAGAAATAAGTAAAGCAATAAAAACAAATCCTAAATTAAAGGGCGTAAGTATCTATATTATTACAGCAAAACCAGTAAAAGATTTAACACAAAAAATGTCCGAAATTGGTGCAGATGGTGTTCTCCAAAAACCCTTTATGCAGGAAGAACTCATATCTATGGTAAAAACCTATATGGGAGATAAAAATAACTATTAAGCCTGCATAAAAAGAATAAGTTTTTTTAGAATCAGAACTAATATGTTTCTTCTACTTTCTCTATGTTTTTAATACAAACCAGAATTTTTTGGACAAACTTTAAGATTATACTCCCTTTTTTTATACATACCTGTTTTTTAATTGCTATTTAATTTTTGTTGTATAAAAAGTTATTAAAAAATCTTTACTCTTGTGATATTCAATATTTGATTTTATCTAAAATTCCTTTTTGTATTAGCCATTCGTAGGTTTGACCAACGGCATAAATGGAACCTGCAATGAGTAGTTTTCTCGCGCTTTGTGCTTTCTGCCAGCCCAGTGATAATGCAGAGTAAAAATCACTCTCCACAACATACGGAATACCTGTTAGAGCCACTTGTTCTTTTATCTTTTCCACAGGCATTGCCCGTTTCCCATAAAATTGAGTAATTATAAATTCCTCTGTATGAGAAGTTAATGCCTTAACAATACCTTGAATATCCTTATCATCTGCAACAGACAAAACAATAGTGACTTTATCAATGTTCTCTACCAATCGTTTCATTCCATCAGGATTATGAGCAGAATCTAACAAGACCCATGGCGACTTTGATACCAAATCAAATCGTCCAGGCCAATAAGCGTTAGCCAGTCCTTGTGTAATAGCATCTTCATTAATAGGAATACCTTTTTGGGTTAGCCAGTCTATTACTGCGAGAGCAACGCCAGCATTTTCTCTCTGGTAGGAGGCATCTAATCGGGTTGGCGCATCTTTTATCTCACGAACAGGACTTTGATATGTTATCTTTGTAATCTCTCCTGATTTTAACCACTGAACATGAAAATCTTTATCAATTTGCCATAATGGAGCGTTCATCTTTTTTGCATAATCTTGAAAAACCTTGACCGTTTCTGGATTTGTTTCACCAGTAACAACTGGCACATTTCTTTTTATAATCCCTGCTTTTTCGCGGGCAATTTTTTCAAGTGTATCCCCTAGATACTGTGTATGCTCCAAGCCAATATTTGTGATAGCACAAGCCTCAGGAATAATCACATTGGTTGAATCAAAACGCCCCCCCATTCCAACCTCAATAACTGCCCAATCTACCTTTTGTAAAGCAAACCAGTGAAATGCAATCGCAGTGCAAAATTCAAAAAATGTTGGTAGAATATTCTTTCTTTCAACAAGATTTTTGAAAAATACTATCTCCTCATGTAGTTCTTCTGCAGAAATTGGGATTCCATTAATTTGAAACCGTTCTGCTAAATCAATAAGATGAGGACTTATAAACTTACCTACACAGATACCCTGTTGCCGAAAAATACTATCTATGTAGGCGACTGCACTGCCTTTCCCATTGGTCCCGCCGACATGAACAGAAAAAAATTTTCTCTGTGGATAATCTACATTTTGTAAAATTATATTTATATTATCAAGCCCTAATTTAATCCCATGCCGGACAAGAGTTTTAAGAAAGTTGATGTCACTCTCAGGTAGATTAGCAGAGTATATATCCATATATCTATCGTGATAAATCATAGGTCAACGGAGAAAATATTAAGTAGATAAAAGTTTTTATATTATTTTTAGTCTTTAGGAACAATAATAGGTTCATCATCAGAGAGCGATTCTGAATAATAAAGTATTCTTCCACAATGGCGGCAGGTATGAATCTTTTCACCTGCCATAATTTCATTAACTATCTGCGGGAGTATTTGCATAAAACATCCCGAGCATATTTCATCTTTCAAAGGGACAACTACAGGTCCTGTCTTTTTTCTTTGCTTGACTCGTTGGTAATGTGATAGTAATTCTTTATCTATATCCTTACCCGCTTCTAATTTTTTTTCTTCTAATTCCTTACGCTCCTTAATCACCTCTTGCAATTCTTTATCTATTTGTTCCGCTTGTTCCTTTAATTGTTGAATTTCCGTCTCAATTCTCTTTTTTGCCTCCATAAAAAAGTGATTGGCATCGTCTATCTGAAACATTATTTTTATTTGTTCCTCTTCTTTTATTCCTATTTGTTTTTTTATCTCATCAATTTCTTTTAATAATGCTTGATACTCATCATTCTTCTTTACACTCTGCAATTGAGAATCATATCTTTTTACCTGCTCTTGAAGTTGGGCTATTTCTCTCTCATATTCTCTTTGATTTAACATCAGTTTCTTATAATTCTTTTCACTATCTTCTATTTCTTGTCTTAATTTCTTCTCTTGTATCTTTAGTTTCTCCTTCTGTTTTGGAATCTCCTTTTCCTTCACCAATAACGAGTCTATTTGTAGGTCAATCTGTTGTAGTTCTAATAATCTTTTTATCTGCGTCTTCATAATTCCTTTCCTTTCTAAAATATAAAAAAAAAAGCCACAGCAAAATTTGCTGTGGCTTTTTAGTTCAATGCCGTCCTTGAAAAATTTTTGCACCGGCAGGAAACGAATATCCCCATAGATATTTGTTTCTACTAATTTCTAAAAGTTTACTTTTTAATGGCATTTTTACCAAATTTCCAGGTAAATTGTTAAAAAAGATTCAATTTTCATTCTTCGTCATCATTTACATTATCATTATTATACCCGTTTGAGCCACACCGTTCAATTGCGATAGTTCCTGTTCGAACAAGTTCGATTATGCCAAATGGTTTCATAATTTCGATAAACGCCTCTATCTTACCTATAGCGCCAGTAATCATAACAATCATGGCGTGGCTTCCAACATCAACGACACGGGCACGAAATATATTGGATATTTCAATAACATCAGCACGAACTTTGCGGTCTGCTTTTACCTTCACCATTACCAATTCACGCTCAACGAAAGCGGACTGGGTCAAATCCTGAACTTCAATAACATCTACTAACTTATTCAATTGTGTAATAATCTGGGAGAGAACTTTTTCGTCTCCACGAACCGTAACTGTCATACGCGAAATTTCTGGGTTTTCGGTTTCACCTACACAAAGGCTGTCAATATTATATCCGCGTGCACTGAATAATCCTGAGACGCGTGCAAGAACCCCGAAGTGGTTCTCTACAAGAATACTAATGGTATGAATTTTTTCATTATTAATTGTCATAGTTTTCGTCCCTTCTCTCATTTATATTTTCTTTCTTGTTAAAACGATTCATTGTTATATCCATTCCTTCGAATATCCAACTTTCTACTGCGGAAATCGCATGTTGGACCATCTTATCTACAATCGGCTTTTCCATTTCGTCAAAAGGCATAAGCACATATTTAGCCAATTCCATTTCTTGTTTCGGTTTTCCTATTCCCAGCCGTAATCGGGGAAATTCATCTGTATTACAATGCTCGATTATTGATTGAATACCTTTATGTCCACCTGAACTGCCTTCGGGTCTTAACCGCATAGAACCTAATGGCAATTCTACATCATCAAGCACAATTAAAAAATCTTTAGGCTCAATGTTATAGTAGTCCATAATACTTTTCACAGATTTGCCACTCAAGTTCATAAAGGTAATTGGTTTCATCAGACAAATCTTCTCATTTCCTATTCTTCCATACCCAATCTGGGCATAGAAATCTTTATGCGATATGGAACAATTTATCTTTTCAGCCAATAACTCCACAACCCTATATCCTATGTTATGTCTTGTTTGAGCATATTTTTTACCCGGATTTCCTAATCCTACAATAACCTTCATTTCTTTTTATTCCAAAATGAATCTTTAGTTATTCTATAAAATAAAAAGCACCACTGAACTTCTCTTTACTTAGAAAAGACAGGATGCTTCCGCAACCATGCACCTCGAACAATATATAATAAGAGGATTATTCCTTTTCTTCTGCTGTTTCTTCTGTGGCTTCTTCGGCTTCAGCACCCTCTTCGGGTTTCTCTTCCTCAGCAGCCTTCTTTGCTTCCTCAAGTGTTCGAGGCACATGTATAGATACAACCACACGTTCGGGTTCCGTCAATATCTTTACCCCTTCGGGTGGTGTAATATCAAATACATGCAACGAGTGTCCCAAAACCAGATTTGTTACATCAACCTCTATATGAGAAGGGACTTGAAGAGCAAGGCATTCTATTTCTACTTCTCGAAGTTGATGTTCTAGAACTCCGCCCATCTTCACCCCTTCTGATTGTCCCACAAGAATAACCGGTATAGAAGTTTGAAGTTTCTGGTCTAACCGTATTCTTTGAAAGTCTATATGAATGACCAAATTACTTACAGGATGTCGTTGTATTTCTTTTATGATAGCAGGGAAATCCTTTTGAGTATCCTCACCTATTTGTAACTTCACAATGGGATGTCTCCCCTCCAGATGGGACAACATTTTCTCAAATGTCCGACTGTCTATTTTTAATGAAAGTGCTTGCTCTTTCATTCCATATAATATAGAGGGAATACATCCATCCTTCCTCACTTTTTTCGCATAAGACTTTCCCTCACCCTCTCGAATTTGTGCTTTAATAACAGGTATTTCCATAATTTCCTTTCTCCAAATATTTTATGAATTTTGTATTAACAAACTACTAACAGATTGTTCTTCATGAATATTCTTAATTGCTTTTGCAAGTAATGGTGCCAGAGTTAAAACATTAAATTTTCCACTTTCCTTTGCCTCATTTTTTAATTCAATAGAATTACAAACAAAAATTTCTTCAATAGGAGATTCGTTAATAGACTTTACAGACTGCCCACTTAAAACGGGATGTGTAGCACAGGCACAAACACTTAAAGCCCCACATGCTTTCAATGCGGCTGCTGCTTTTACTAATGTTCCTGCTGTGTCTACCATATCATCAAAAAGAATAGCATGACAACCTTCCACATCACCAATGATATTCATTACCTCAGATTGATTTTCCTTTGGTCTGCGTTTATCTACAATTGCCAGGGGTAACCCTAATCGAGATGCGAATTCCCTTGCACGGGCAACACTACCCATATCCGGAGAAACAACGACATACTCCTCGTTATATTTTCGGTTCGTAAATTCTTCTATAAAAACCACATCGCCCCGTAGATGGTCAAGGGGTATATCAAAAAAACCTTGAATTTGACCGCAATGCAAATCAACTGTTAAAACCCGATTCGCGCCCGCAGCGGTAATCAAATTTGCAACCAATTTTGCTGTTATCGGCACTCTACCTTTATCCTTCCTGTCTTGTCGAGCATAACCGAAGTAAGGAATTACTGCTGTAATACGGTCTGCAGAAGCCCTACGAACAGCATCAATCATAATCAGAAGTTCCATCAGATGGTCATTGACCGGGGGACAAGTACTATTCACTAAAAATACATCTCTACCACGGACATGTTCGCAAATCTGGACATGGACTTCTCCATCGCTAAAACGGTCCACTACCGCATTACCGGGAGAGGCCCCTAAATACTCACAAATACTCTCTGTGAGTTTGCGGGAAGCATTCCCTGAAAATATTTGAAAATCACCCGCACATGTCATTTTCTATCTCTTAATTAATATGGTTTAAACTTTTCCAAAAAAAATATATAGAAAAGATGGCTGGGGCGGCTGGATTCGAACCAACGGGTGCCGGGACCAAAACCCGGTGCCTTACCACTTGGCGACGCCCCAATCATAGACTAAAAAGTATAAACAAAAACACGCCTTATTTTCAAATTTCCTGTAAATATGCAATATGGAATTTACACAGAAAAATAACTAATAAAATGAATAAAAATGGCGTCCCCAAGGGGATTTGAACCCCTGTTGCCGCCGTGAAAGGGCGATGTCCTAGGCCAGGCTAGACGATGGGGACGCAAAAAAAACAATTCAAAAAATTTTGGAAAAATAGTATATCAGAAGTATATATACAATTTCAAAATGTTGTATGAATCACGATAATAAGCAACATTTTACTTTTTGAGTAGATGATAAAAAAGTAAAAATAATTGTCCTGAAAACAGCATTAGTGCATAATATCGTCTATATATTTTGCTTTTTTCTGCTCCATTTCTTTACGTGTAGTAGATGGTTCTTTCATCCGTTTTTTTGCCCTTTTCGACCTGACCGGACCTAGTTTAGGAGGACGGAATCGTAAAACAAGCAAAATAATAATCACAGCAAAAACAATTTCTACATAAAAAATCCAATTGGGTGAATAGGCAGTATAATTCCAGAAGTCATAAAGAGGAGTCTTCCAGTCAGGCGCATCAACAGGCTTGCCATCTTCTCGCAACATCTTCATACTGGTATTTACCTTAAACCATACTACTAAAATTACAAATAAATGAGTAACAATATGCATGATAGTAATGTAAATTAAAGTTTCAATAGTGTAGAAAATTAGAGGCAAAGACCATTTCCGAGTAATAATAATTATAGGAATCATAAATATAGCAATAATAGCGTAAATGTTCCAATTATCCCTAAAATGCTCAACAATTAAAGTATAAAATTGGGTAAATGTCATTTATGTAACCCTTAAATTAATTCATAATTATATAAACGATAAGCAATAGATATTATTATATTGAATTATAATGAATTGACCGAAAATGCAACAAATAACTTCAATAACACATAAAGTTTGTCAGAAAACCAAATATTCATATCAACCCATATTATTGCTTTAAAAAAACGAAGCCATGTTTTCATAAACATGGCTTCGTTTGTAGGTCAATGCGGTTTGATATGATAAGGAGCCTCTGGTTATTCAACCTTTATCTGAATTCTACGAGCCTTTGCATTTTCACTCTTGGGTAAGTGAATTTGCAAGACTCCATTCTTATATTTCGCCTCGGCTTTCTCCTCTACAACTTCGCATGGCAACGGTATCACACGAGAGAAGGAACCATATTGGCACTCTGCATAGTAGTAAGAACGGTCCTTTTTCTCTTGCTGAACTTTCTTCTCTCCACGGAGAATAAGTCGTTGTCCTTGAAGTTCAATTTCAAAATCTTTTTCTGATAAGCCGGGCAATTCTGCATTGACGATGACTTCGTCTGATGTCTCTTCAATATCTACCGCCGGAAAATTTGTAGAATTGAACCAGTCAAAGAAAGCAGGCTCCTGTGCCAACAATCCGCCGCCTTCAGCATGTGTCGGCAAAATGCGTTCAAACCAGTTATTTAGTGTCTGGCGCAAATCGTTTACAGTTTCTTTCAACCGAATAGGAACTGGTGTGTTTCTCATATAACTCACCTCCTTTGGGATTTTTTGTGGGCAGATTTAATTTTATTTCTGCCCACCTTTATTTAACTTACAGTCACAGAAATTTGTTTGGGTTTGGCGTCTTCTCTCTTAGGCAACTGGATAACCAGCACACCATTTTTCATTTCAGCCTTTATCTTATCCTGGTCTACCTTATCACTTAATTGGAACTGACGGAAGTAAGGATACAATTCAAACTCCCGATAAGTCGGTTCTAAAGTTAACTTACTCTTGGGTGTCGCTTTAATGGTTAGAATATCATTTTCAATTTGAATCTGTACATCTTCTTTCTTGACACCAGGCAAATCTGCAATAACGGTTAAGCCCTCAGCTGTTTCAAATATATCTACTACTGGTTTTAAAGTTTTGTCACTCTCATGAGTACTGGGGACTCGACGCCTTTCAGTTTTGACAGGGATTGTATTCTCTTTCATAGTTCAACACCTCCTTTTTAGTTTTTGTTATTATTAACTAACGGATATTGCAATTTGTTTGGGTTTTGCGGACTCAGCCTTAGGCAAGGTCAACAACAGGATACCGTCTTTGTATTCTGCCTTAACCTTGTCAGCATTCACTTCTACTGGCAAAGATATGGTGCGAATAAACTTGCCTGCACCACGCTCGTTCCGATGGAACGCCTCAGGTTTAACATCTTTGACCGCAGTCTTTTCTCCTGCAATCCTAACCGTGTTGTTAAGCACAGACACTTCTAATGTTTCAAGATTTATGCCCGGCGCTAATGCTTCCACATAGACATTCTCCTTATCCTCTGCTATATTAATTAACGGATAAGTTTGTGCAGAAACACCGGGCAAGAATGAATATTCCAGAGATGGAGTATCCCACCATCCCTCATCTAACGCTTGGAACAAATTGTCCATTTCACGACGGAGAAATTCTAACTCCTGAATTGGGTTCCACCTTGTTCTCATCATAAGCCATGCCTCCTTTCAATTTAGTTTAGGTTATCAATTTTTCTATCATTCAAATATCATTTTATAAAGAGCAAACACTATGCCAAATAAAAAACAATAAAAAGTAAAGAAAGACCCACATTTTATAAGGTTTTTTGTCTAATAGATAGTTGATATTCTAAACTCCCCTTGTTAAAAAATGAAACATCCGTTGCAAAATAATACTTACATTTACAAAATTGAACGAATAAGCCTGATAAATAAAGGAGTAGAAATATTAAAAAAATAATTTCGTTGATACAAAAATAGTAGTAATAATCTCTATTATGAAGTTACAACTTGCGTCAAGAAAATGGTTTTGCCCAATGTGATATTTAACTTTGCTGAAAAACCTGCCTAAATGACACTTCCACAAAAAACTTCTATTCATTATATATGTCATATTTGACTGATATGGCCTATTTCCTTATTAACCTTTATGGAACTTTTATTCCATGTCCTTATTATTCTGTCTAGTAGTAACCGTCTTCGCTCATATCAGGACATGGATAGTAACCACCCATGTTGAAGAATTGTATCAGCCTTAATAATTCGCCTAAATCAATCATCCAATCTTGCTCGTCATAGTATTAATAGTTATACGCCATAAGCCTACCCACAATATAATCTCCAGACATTGTTCCTATACTGTAATACACCTTCCCTCTACCCAACAAGAACATCAACAGAATTTCTAGTTCTATACATTAATGAAAAGATAAATGAATATGCGATTATTTTTTAATGTAGTTAATGTTAAATGAGACTTCCGATTTAGTTCGTGCAGGGATATTTAATTTGATTCGTGAAAGTTCGCCTGGACAATGGTTTGCTTCGCACTGTTGTTTCAGTGATTCTACATCAAATTTTCCATCAGAGGCAGCAATTGAAATAATTCCCCTTTGACCTTCAATATTAGCAATGTTATTTTTGATGGTAACAGGCAACCATGTAATTAAAGCCTCTTCAATCGCTTTACCCTTGTCAGAAAATTCAAAACTGTCTGTCATTTTTAAACTATTATTTTCCAGAATAAATATCCTTTCTGCTTTTTTTAGAGAAGGGATATCGTATGCAGCGTGAAATGTAATGGTTACCTTATTGGTTGCTTCATAGACTAATTCGCCTTTGAATTTTTCACCTGCACTTTGTAGTTTTCCAGCAATCACTGGCAGGCTATGTCCATAAGAATTGGCAAAGATGTTCTCATATCTCTTGGGACTGAAATATTCTTTTGAGTAGAGTCCAGCACCGGGGTCGGTAAGGAAAATGTCATCATTAACTACATAGATAAAACTTCCTACATCATTGTGATTATGAGGCTCGCTATTTGAACCTGCTTTGCATAATAAAATGTGGACATTGCCTCCGTTGTCCTTTACTACTATCTTTGCAATACCAGATTTTGGTAAATAAACACTCTCAATAGGAATTTCAGGCGGCTTTTGATTTGCATACGGATATGACCAAAAGATATTTCTGACAACATTCCCAAAAAGCCAGTCTGTTGGAATGGGATTGGCAAGACCGTGGAGATAATCAATACTAAGTTGCTCCCCTAATTTGTGGTAAATGAAGGGTTGAGGTCTGTTTGACAACCTGTCATAAGCGGAAAAACGTTCTGCAAGACGGTGTGTAATAAATGACTCGGGATAAAATTTTGAAGGTGCATCTGAAAAACTTGCAAATTGTCCATTTCCCAAATAGACCACATACGGATAGAATGCAATTTGATACATACGCGGATTACATATAAGGTTAACTTTCCCACCGGTCGCCTCGTAAAGCAGTTCACTAAAACTAACATAATGTGTTAAGCCGTAATTCCAGTAAGAGATTCCTTCTAAACAGCCGCCATCCTCAGCAAAGCCGTTCTGTAAGAAACGGACTAATTGGTTTGTGACCATCGTAACTGCTTTTCGCAAGATTTTCTCATTATTTTCTAATATAAGGAAGCATTCTCCAACGGAGCCTGCACATACGCCTGTCCAGTTATTTCTACCCTGAACCCAACCATATTTCTTTTCCGAATAAAATAGATAAGGCTGCATAACCCTTTTTTTAACTTCATATCTAATCCTTTGTTGGATTTCTTTAGGTAGTTTGTCCTCTAAAAATAAAAGTGTATGTGCCAATTGTGTTGCTGTCTCTGCGGAAAATAAATCTACATAAGTATATTTTTCTGTTCTTTCGTGCGCAGGGAGAACCCATGATGTTTCTTCGCATATTGACCAGATTAGGTCATTTGCCAGAGAGAGCATAGAATCGTCTTTTTCAAAGTAAATAAGTAAAGTTGCGGCAGTGAGCATAGTCCTTTTCATAAAATATGGATTTTCATATTTTCCACGGTCGCCTGTCCTCTGGAATTCTCTGTATAAGGTGTAAGTTGTTAAGGGAATGGTCTTTTGTTCGTTAAGTAATCCTCTCGCCCATTGAACTGCTTGTCTACCCATATCTGTCTGTAAAATTAGTTCTGGTTTTTGTAAAAATCTTTCCTTTAATAATTGCTCATGATTATTATTAATTGATACAGAGTTTAGGTCTATATCTGAACCTAAAATTTTTTGATATTCTTCTTCAGAAGAAGCATTCCAAAGACAAAAAAATATAATAATAGGTAGACATTTCTGAAACATACTTTTTAATGATAGATTTTTCATGATGGTTTCCTTTTTGAATAATTATTAAATTGGTGATATAATATTATCTCAGATGTCTGGTTTTTAGAAAAAATTATTATTGGGTATTTGATTGGGGAAAATAGAAACTTTTTAATTATAGGGAATGTGTATTTACATATATATAATCTAAAAGTAGGAAATCTTAATTATGAAGATTATTATAGCGGGTGCTGGAAGAGCGGGCTCTCTTTTAGCAGAGATGTTATACAAAGATAATGATGTGATTGTTATAGAACATGATAAAGAAGTTCTGGACAATTTATCGGTCAGAATTGACATTGGCATTCGTTTGGGAAATGCCCTGGACCCTTCATTGTTGCAGGAGATTATGAGTTCCAGTTGTGACCTTTTCGTGGCTACATTGGGAGATGACCGAACGAATATTATATCATGCAGTTGTGCTAAAAAATTTGGAGCAACAAGGGTTGTAGCACTGGTTTCTGACCCACTTTATATAGATAATCCTTTATATTATGAAGACATTTTTGGAATTGATTATTTTCTTTCACCAGACCAATTGGCTGCAACAGATATTGCCAACTTCGTCGAGCGTCCCGGATTATTAGTTTCAGAAGAATATGGAAATGACCGTATCCAGTTTTATGAATTGAGGGTATGGAATCAGTTCAAGGATAGTGGTAAATCGTTAAAAGAGATTATGGGCTCGGTAAAGGATTTATTTGTCATTGGCTATATCAAATCGGGGAAACAGGTGGATATACCTACGGGAGATACGATAATAAAGTCAGGTGATATTCTCGGAATTTTTGGGAAACGAGATAATATTGTTCGAGCCACAAGGATATTTGTAGGGGATTGGAATAAGAAAAAACAAGTGGCAATTTTAGGTGGGACAAATATCAGCGTGCAAATTGTCCGCGCATTGAAAGATAAAGTTTCCATAATAAAATTGTTTGAGAAGGACAGAACCAGGGCAGAGGAACTGTCTGAGATGCTTTCTCGGTATAAGGTTGAGATAATTAATGACGACCCTTTGTTTAACCGTTCACTTTGGGTCAGCATTAAAGATTTCGATGTGTTTGTCACCCCTACGCATGATGACGAACGAAATGTGGTCGCCGCTTCACTGGCAAAGGATATCGGAATTCCTTATGTTGCAAGTGTTATCTACAACAAATTATTTGGAGAGTTAATAGACCGTTTCAGTATTGACTTTTCTGTAATTCCCTATTTCAGTTTTGTCAATCGCTCTCTCCGCATTGTATACCAGAACACAGTAAAACATCTATTAAATATGCGAGGGATTGAAATAGCGGAATTTGAAATCACCAAATCATTCAAATACCTTGATAAAGAATTAAAAGACCTCCGATTTGATATAGGTTGTGTGGTAGCAGGAATTATTAGGAACGAGCAACCTATTATACCCATTGGAACAGATGTAATTAAGGAAAAGGATAGGGTAATTATCGTCGCGAAAGCAGATAAATTTAATGAAGTGAGCAGAATCTTTACAGGGGAATAGTCTTTTAAATTATAGAGGCATTATAATAAACTTCTATTGAAATTAAAAGGTATTGTGTATATATGAACTACAAACAAGTAATCAATTATTTGGGTTGGTTTATCCTTTATTATTCACTCGTTTTTTTGGTTTTGCTTATACCTGCCTTTATTTATAAAGAATATAATTTAATACCAGCCATATTTGAAACCTTTTTTTGCACATTACTGTTAGGCAGTGTAGGAATTATATTGACCTATAAGAAAAACCCGGAGGAAGAGGAAAATTTTTTAATTCGTGAATCATTGGCATTTGTAGGATTAGGATGGATTATTATAACTATTTTGGGTGCCTTACCTTTTTATCTGTCGGAAAATCTTTCTCTGGTAGATGCAATTTTTGAGTCTATTTCAGGCTATACGACGACAGGAGCAACTACCGTTCATGATATAGAGGCTTTTCCGAAAACACTCCTTTTCTGGCGTGCCTTTACACACTTTTTAGGTGGTGTAGGAATTGTAGTAATCTTTGTTTCTATTTTGCCTTATATAGGGGCAGGAGGTCGCTTACTGTTAGAATCCGAATCCTTTGCACCAGATATAAGGTCAGTAAAACCACGAATAAAAGAATCTGTGAAGCAGATATTATTGGTATATCTTACATTTAACGCCGCTAATATTGTGCTTCTAATGATTTTCGGAATGAATTTTTTCGACGCAGTTTGCCATGCCTTTTCTACACTGGCAACAGGTGGCTTTTCCACAAGACAAATGAGTATTGGTGCGTATAATAGTCTACCCATAGAAATAATCACTATTTTCTTTATGTTCTGTGGAGCAACCAATTTTGGACTTCTTTACCAAATTTATCATGGAAATTTTAAAGTATTTATTAAAAATGTAGAATGGAAAGTTTATGTTTTAATATGGTTTAGTTCAATAGTTTTAATATCATTCTCATTGGTAGGATTTCATGGAACATTTTCACAGGACCCAACCCAATTCCCGAGTTATTCCATTGGTAAAGCATTTCGCGATTCCGCATTTACAGTCACTTCACTAATGTCATGCACAGGTTTTGTAACCGCAGATTTTGATACCTGGCCTCATTTTGCAAAATGGATATTAATGATAATTGTAGTTATTGGAGGTTGTGCAGGTTCTACTGCTGGTGGTATAAAAACTATAAGATTTACCATTGTTTGTAAACTTTTGTTTAATAGGATAACATCCATATTTCAACCCCGGACAATTAAAACAATACGGGTTGGAGAACAAGTCATCAGTGAGGAAACACAAAAAGCGGTTACAGTATTTGTTGTGTTATGGATTTTTATTATTGCTATAGGTAGTTTAGCTCTGTGTTGGACAGGATTACCTATTCTTTCTGCTATTTCCTCTGTTATCGTTTGCTTCTCAAATTGCGGTCCCGGATTGGAGTATGTAGGTGGGTATGAGGATTATTCATTTCTCTCACCTCTGGGTAAATCTGTATTAAGTTTTATTATGTTAACAGGTCGCGTTGAACTTTACTCTATCCTCGCTTTGTTCCTTCCTTCCTTCTGGCGAGGTAAGTAAAGAATATCTCCCGATTTTGTCTCAAAATGACAATTTTTGTCACTGGTTTCAATGGCTTTTGGACAATTCGGGAAATAGAAATTATTCTGTATCTATCTATTCCATTGATATTATGTAACTTATAAGTCAAATCCCGTTTGTGTTCATTCCGTTTTTGTTTTGGCATAGGAATTGTTATCAAATAGATAATGAAAGTTTAATAAAGTGCCAGAAGATACCGGGTCTGACGGCAAAAGTTTAACCAAAAACACAAGTTAAAGGAGTTTATTATGAGAAAAGGTTTTACGCTTATTGAATTGATGATTGTGGTTGCAATCATCGCGATTATTGCTGCAATAGCAATTCCCAACCTGCTTCGTTCGAGATTACAGTCAAATGAATCTGCCACAATTGGCAATTTGAAATCCATTGTAGGTGCAGAAGTAGCCTACAACTCTGCAAATGGGTCTTATACAGGTTCATTTGATGACCTAACAACTGCTACACCTCCATTCTTAGAAGGAAACTGGGGAGTCACAAAGCAAGGTTATGATTATACTCTTGCTGCACCAACTGTAAATACCTTTACCTGCAATGCAGACCCGAATGAACCGGGTGTAAGTGGTAATCGTTATTTCTACACAGATGCAAGTGGTGTAATCCGCTTTAACACTACTGGAACAGCAGGTGCAGGCGATTTGCCAATTGGTGAAACCAACTAAATACGCCAATAACCCGCAATTAAGTGGGTTGTGTTGATGCTGAGTGGTATGGTGGCGGAACCCGGTGAACTGCCACCATACCTTTTTTATACCTTATTATAAATGAGGATTTGACCAATGAAAGAGGATGTGGGTAGTTGTGAAAAAGCAAAAAGAGGGTTTACTTTAATCGAGATTGCTATCGTTTTAGTTGTAATTTCTATTATTGCTGCAATTTCTATCCCTGCTTTAATTCGTTCAAGGATTCATGCAAACGAGGCATCTGCTATCTGGAATTTAAGGGCAGTCTGCACGGCTCAGGTATCATATCATATCTCTAATAATACTTATGGCAATTTTGATAGCCTTACAAGTTCCCAACCCAATCCGATGACAAAATATTTAGACGATACATGGAGAGAAGGCTGTGTCCGTCAGGGATATGTCTACACCATGCCACAGATAGAAACTGTACGGTTTTTATGCTATGCTTCACCCCAAACTTATGGCTATTCAGGCAATCGTTATTTCAGGGTAGACCAGACTGGAATTATCCGTTTTAATAAAGACCAATTACCGTCCGAGACCGACCCTGTAATTAGCGACTCATATTAAAGGGATATTTGAAAAATATTGTTTCTGTTTCATTGGTAAAGAAATTGTTATATAAACAAGTTTTATATTTTATTGCTATTTCAGTTGTTCATTTTGCGCGATAAGAAAATGTCCCTAACCTATTTAGAAAAGTAAATTTTTTACCACAAAAAATGAAACTTCTATTCATCCAGAGTTTTATAATTTGAGAACTATATGTTTTTAATATTATCTTGCATGAGTAGTAGTTGTAATTCTTTAGGTGTATGGACAAGATAATGAGGTTTGGCTTTTTCTAATCGTTCGGGTCTGTGCCAGCCCCATGCTACGGCTACTGTAATAGCACCGGCTTCTTTACCCTCGTGGACATCGCCACAGGTATCGCCAATATAATAAGCTATTGCCTCCGGATATTTTTCCCATACCTGTTTGATTTTTTTTACTTTACTTGTTTCAATATCTGCACCAAGCACTTCTCGAATCCCGTCAATATTCTCGCGAGTTAAGAATCGTTGGACGGCTTCTGTCAAGTTGGAACTGATAATAAATACAGGATATACAGCCGTAAGACAGAGTAGCATTTCACGAATTCCATCAAAGGGATGAACTCGGTCATTTACCTCTTTAATACGCGGTAGAAAACGAAGAAATAATCCCTTTAATTTCCATAGGGGAAACCCTGCTTTGACAACATTAAGCATTAAATTCCCTTCAAATAAGTCCAGAAAGACTTCTCTAGAATTTATTCGGTTAAAACCCATTTCGTTGCATGCAGTAGTAAATTCTTTGAAGAATACCTCAAAAGAATCAGCAATTACGCCGTCAAAATCAAATAATATTAGTTTATTCATTATTTTTTTTACTAAAAAACTTGCTTTATTTAATAAATTTTCTTAAGAATAGATTTAGTTTAGTTTATGTGATAGATTATAATGTTATTGCTATAATGATTTCGATTTTGATATAATTTTTAATAAACTTAAAGGTAAGATGAATAATAAACTACACCGCAGATAATGGAGAAAACCGATGTCAGGACATTCAAAATGGGCAACTATTAAACACAAGAAGGGCGCAGCGGACGCAAAACGCGGAAAGATTTTTTCTAAATTAGCAAAGGAGATTTCAATAGCAGTAAGGATGAGTGGTTCTGACCCTGAATCTAATTCGCGTCTTAGGACTGTATTACTTGCATGCCGAAATGCAAACATGCCGAAGGATAATATTGAACGGGCAATTAAACGGGGTTCAGGAGAAGGTGGCGAAAGTTATGAAGAAGTGCGTTATGAATGCTATGGACCGGCAGGAGTTGCAATTGTGGTAGATGTTCTTACTGACAACAAGCGTCGGACGGTTGCCGAAGTTCGCCATGTAGTTACGCGGCACGGGGGAAGTATGGCGGAGGCAGGTGCAGTGCTCTGGAACTTCGACCAGAAGGGACTTATTACCGTGAGTAAGGAAAACTTGTCTGAAGATGATATGATGGAGAAAGCAATAGAGGCAGGTGCAGAAGATGTTGATATGGAAGGCGAGATGTATGAAATATATACTGCACCGAATGATTTGCATACTGTTTTACAAAACTTCGAGAAGATGAATCTTTCTATTGGTGAGGCAAAACTTACTTTGAAGCCAAAGAATCTAATCACTGTGGACAATAAATCTGCTGCCTCTGTGCTCAAACTGATGGAAGCACTAGAAGATATGGATGATGTTCAAGATGTATACACCAATCTGAACATTACCGATGAGGCTATGGCAGAGGTAATGTCGGAATAACCTAAATAATGATTGCTCTCGGATTTGACCCCGGCTTAGCAACTACCGGATATGGTGTAGTTAAGGGAAAAAATTCAAGGTATTATCACCTCGCTCATGGAACTATTCGAACACCATCTATAAAATCCATTCCTGAACGACTTGCGACTATCTACGAGAATGCACGCGAACTGATACAGGAATACAAACCTGACACTATCGCTGTGGAACGGCTCTATTTTGAAAAAAATGTGACAAATGGCATATATGTTGCCCAGGCTCGCGGCGTATTACTTCTTGCAACGGCTCATGAGAAACTTCCTCTGGTGGAACTCAGTCCGACTGAGGTTAAAATAGCACTTGTCGGATATGGTAGGGCAGAGAAAATACAGGTTCAATCTATGATACAACGACTGCTTCTGCTAGACGCTATTCCTAGACCAGATGATGCTGCGGACGCACTTGCTATTGCCCTTTGTTCACTACATATCCAGTCCTTTCCTAAAAATTTGGGCAACTAATCTATATTTTTAAATTTTCTATTTCATTTTGTCTGAAAAAAGATATGATAGACTGACGGGTCTCTTCAATTGTTCGTAATTTTCCTTGATGAGTGCGTAAAAAATCAATACATGATTGAAAATAATTCTGATTACTTATATGGTCATGAAGCAAATTTATTTTTCCACTCCTATCATAGACTAACTGCTGCTTTTTATCACCAGTCGAAAAATAGACTTTTTCAATCCTTCTTTGATACCCGCGTAGAACACGGAGATAAAACATTAAATTTATCCGTTGAAAATAATTTTCAGACACTCGATTTTCAAGGCATATCTGGTTATATGCTTCGTCAATGTCGTCTGCATGCAGATTTGTTGCAATTATATGCCCCAAATTCAATAATTGGAAATAATTCCGCAATGCAGAACCCCACAAATACGCAAACCAATGACCTGCCCCAATCTCATGGCAGATATAAACACATTTTTTACTGATTTTCTGCGCTAGTCCGCGTGTAATTTCCTCTTCTGTTGCAGGAACAAGTCGAACATCCGGTGGGACAAAGTTTAGTAAGGCACCCATAACAGTTGTTTTACCCGCACCTCCCGGATTTGCACCTACCAGAAATGAAGCACCCTGACTAATCCAGTAAAATGCAAACCCTGCTAATTCTATATCTAGAGTTTCTTTTTCTAGTAAATCAAAAACCGATAACATGCGTTCACCACGTTGATTACAGTGATTAATCTCGTTACAATGTAAAACTACCTCATTATCCATATAAATATACCTTTTGCACTATAAGTCTTATATGTTTTCTTAAATTTACATTTAATATTATATTGGGTAAAGGTTCTAAATGGAGACAGCAGATATACTATAACAATAACATTTTTTTATTTTATATATTCAAAAAGTAGAATGTCACATAATTGAAAACACTGTATTGATAATGAATACTGTATAAAGTTAAAATTTATTTGAAGGTTTTTACATGCAAGAGTCATGGAATTTCAAAAACCTTTTTACTTTAAAAAAGAAAGGATTTCCTTTATGAAAATGGCTTTGAATGCATGGATGGTTTGTGGATTTCAGGGTGAGAATAAGATTGGGAGTGTCCTAAATCAGGTAGAAGAAATGGGTTGGGACGGGATAGAACTTTGCTTCGGTGGGGGTGAACTTTCACCTGAAACAAACACAAAAGAACTTAAAAAGATAAGAGAAGATGTTGAATCTGTAGGTTTAGAAATACCATCTTTAGCCACAGGTTTTTATTGGGATTATTCACTGGGTAGTCCGAATCATGAGGAGCGGAATAAAGCGATTGAATTTACAAAGGCATATATTTACACTGCAAATGAATTGGGTGCAGGAGCAGTTCTAGTTTTGCCGGGCACGGTAGATGTTTGTTTTTCACCGAATAGACCCGTAGTGCCTGCGAAGGAAGTCTGGAAATGGGCACATGATTCTATCAGTCAATTAATCACCTTTGCGGAACAGAATCAGGTTATCATTGCTCTTGAAAATGTATGGAGTAAATTCTTAACGGGTCCGTTTGAATATAAAAAATTCATTGATGAGTTCCATTCTCCCTGGGTAAAGGCTTACTTTGATGCCGGGAACTGTTTGATTAATGGTTATCCTGAACACTGGGCAGAAATCCTTAACAACCAGATAGAACGAATCCATATTAAGAATTTTAAACGAATCAATGGAGGTGGAACACTGGATAATTTTACATCAAGTTTGTTAGAGGGGGACTTGAATTGGGACGCTTTTTTACATGCACTACGGAATATTGGCTATGATGGTTATCTTACCACAGAGGTTATCGTCAGTGAACAAGGAATGCCTGATTTAAACCTTACAAAAAAGATTGCCTCAGAACTAAGACAGATTTTATATGACATATAGGTCGTATATGTTAGATAGGCAGAGGATAATGTTGATGATATAGAGGCTGTCGTTGCAATGGTTAAAATGAAGCGAAGCATACGAGCCATTGTTCTACTTATTGCAATACTTGCTGTAATTGTTTTTAGTTTTGTAGAACATAGGGACTGCTCTGGCAATGATTTACTTTCCACTGATGAAAATTTTACAGACAGGGCAAATAAAAATTTAACATTCTCAGGCAAGGCGTTTGATTCTATTGCTTTTTATTTTACGACTCCTGATATAGAAACAAAGGAACCTGAGATTGTGAAGGCACTGCTTAAATTTCTTAACCAAGCAGAACGAAGTATATATGGCGCAATATATGATTTGGATTATGAACCTGTTTCGGAATTATTGGTGAATAAGTTTCAAAGAGGTGTGGATGTAAAATTGGTTATTGAACGAGATAATGCTAATCGGCTGTCAGTTTTGAAATGTAGAAATATGGGTATTCCTATTGTAGAGGATAATAACTCTGCACTCATGCACGATAAGTTTCTTGTAGTTGATGGATACTATGTATGGACAGGTTCAACAAATATTACTTATAATTGTCTCTTCCTGAATAACAACAATAGTGTTCTGGTTCAATCTCCTCAACTCGCGGAAAATTATCTCTATGAATTTCAAGAAATGTTTATAGGTCATTATTACGGCATGAAATCACCGCACAATATTAAATATCCTGAAGTGAGCATAAATGAAAATTTGGTTATAGTCAACATGTTTACACCTGAAGATGGTGTAGAACAGAGAATATTGGCAGAGATAGACAAGACACAGCAATTTATCAAGTTTATGGCATTTTCGTTTACTTCTAAACAGATTGCCCAAAGATTGATAGTCGCAAAAGGTAGAGGGGTTCTTATTCAAGGGGTGTTTGAAAAGAGGAATGCTGGAAATGTTGCGTCTAAGGATGAGTTGTTGAAATATGCAGGCATAGATGTTCGCTGGGATTCAAACACTAAATCTATGCACCATAAGGTAATCATTTTTGATGAGCAGACTGTATTAACTGGCAGTTATAATTTTACTGAAAGTGCAGAAAAACGGAATGATGAGAATGCTCTTTTCATCCATAATCCCGAAGTTGCCCGTTTGTATTCTGCAGAATTTTATCGTATATTTGAAAAAGGCACCCCTGTGCGATAGATAATATTGAGATTTATTAATAAAATAGAAAGGGAAATATCAGTGTCAATACATTCGACGGCAATTGTCCATCCTTCTGTTGAGTTGGGTCATGGGGTTCAAGTCCAGCCGTATGTAATTATTGAGGCTAATGTAAAAATTGGAGATAATTCGATTATAGAGCCATATTGTATAATTGGCTCAGGCACAGAGATGGGCAAAGAAAATCATTGTTTTGCAGGTGCTCAGATTGGAGTTGTTCCACAGGATTTGAAACATATTAAAAATCGGTTTGGAAAAACGATAATAGGTAATAACAATACTTTTCGTGAGTATGTCACAATTAGTTCCAGCACAGTATATGCAGATGATACGGATGAAAATAAAGCGACAGTTATTGGGGACAATTGTTTGTTTATGGCATGCACCCATGTTGCCCATGATTGTTTGATAAGCAATCGTGTAATTATGGCAAATAATTCGGCTCTTGCGGGTCATGTGAAGGTAGAGGATTATGCGTCTATTGGGGGTTTAAGTGGGGTTCATCAATTTTGCACGGTAGGACAGTATTCATTTGTAGGTGCTATGTCGCGAGTTAGCAAAGATGTGCTTCCGTATATGATTACAGAGGGCTATCCTGCGCAGTGCTTCGGACCGAATGTGATAGGCTTGCAGCGGCAAGGTTTCACTTCTGAAGCAATTAGCAGGATACGGCAGATGTATCGCCTGCTTTATCGCTCAAACTTAAATACTCAACAGGCAGTAGAAGCTATTTTAGAACAGGTTTCAGACAGTCCAGAACGACAGGTTATTCTCGATTTCATCAGAAATTCAAAACGCGGATTGTCAAAGGGACCCTTATCTCCTCAGGAAGCACAAATCAATCCAATTAGCGACGAATTAGTATAAGAAATTAAATGTTCAGAAACATAAAATTTTTATTGTAATATGATAAAGTGGGGTAAAATCTATTTCATTAAATAGTTTAAATCGGAAGTAAAATAATGAATAAAGAAAATATCAAATTGCGAGTTGGGGTTATTGGCTTTGGTTATTTAGGCTATCATCATGCCCGTATTTATTCAAACTTTGAAGATGTGGAGTTGGTTGGTATTGTTGATATTTCTGAAGAACGGAGGAAAAAGGCACAAAACGATTTCCATGTTCCTGCCTTTTCATCTGTGGAGGAACTTTTGGATAAAGGTGTAGATATAACCTCGGTAGCGACGCCAACTTTGGCACACGCTTGCACTACAATATCTCTTTTAGAAGCAGGAGTTCATGTGCTAGTAGAAAAACCTATTTCCACAACGGTATTAGAAGCAAAAGAAATGGTAGAGAAGGCAAAAAGTAAAGGTTGCATTTTACAGGTAGGGCATGTGGAACGATTTAATGGTGCGGTGCGTGCTTTGTTCAATTTAATAGAATATCCACGATTTATCGAGTGCCATCGGCTCAGTCCTTTTCCCGGCAGAGGGACAGATGTGAGTGTAGTGCATGACTTGATGATACATGATATAGATATTGTCCTTGCATTGACCAAAAGTTCTGTGGTATCTATGGACGCCGTAGGGGTACCTGTTTTTTCGTCATCAGAAGATATTGCCAATGCACGAATCCATTTTCAGTCGGGTTGTGTTGCAAATTTAACTGCAAGTCGTGTGTCTATGGATAGATTGCGGAAAATCCGTATTTTCTCAGAGAGGGAATATGTGTCTACAGATTATAGTTCACAGAGTTTACTTATATATAGGAAAAAGCCCGGCAAGATACCACCTGATAGCAATCCAATGGAATTTATAGAGATTACACCAATTCAAGTTTCCAATGAGGAGCCATTAAAAGCAGAGTTAAGGTCATTTGTCGCATCTGTGAAAAATGGTATCCCTCCTGAAGTATCAGGAGAAGATGGGCTGAAAGCATTAGAATTATCTACACAAATTGTAGAACAAATATGGAGAGGAATGTGACTACTATTTTTTGGGTTGTAGGTGACCCATCAGCGGATTTGCACTGTGCTAATGTAATTCGCGAGTTACACCAGTTGCAACCAGATATTTGCAATACAGGTCTGGGTGGTCCGAACATGGCGAAAGAGGGCTTTGTTCTACTTCACGACCTCTGTTCCAATGCAATAATGGGTTTTGTTGAGGTGATAAAGCATCTGGGCGAAATGAGAAGACTGATTAGAAATACAATCAAGCATATTAAGGAGTGTCAGCCTGATGTAGTAGTGCTTGTGGATTATCCAGGTTTCAATCTGCATATAGGACCAAAGGTTAATGAATTAGGTATTCCAATTATATATTATATTAGTCCGCAGGTATGGGCATGGAAGAAGGCTCGTGTAAAAAAGATAGCCGCCTTTGCCAAAAAAGTGCTGGTGATATTTCCGTTTGAAGTGCCCATCTATGAGCAGGTCGAGGTTGATTGCGTTTATGTAGGTCATCCATTGCTGGATAGGATTCCGACAACACGAACAGAATTGGATTATACCTCTCCCCCATTTCAGATAGGTTTATTACCGGGAAGTCGTGCTCAGGAGATTGAAAGAATATTTCCTATTATGCTTGAATCGGCTAAACTATTTCTGGAAAAATATCCTGATACAAAATTTGTAGTTCCATCATTCAATTCTAATTGCACAACATTAATAAAAACAATAAGCCGGGATTTTCCTATAAAGATTTGCGAAGGAGGAATTGAGTTGGCATTACAAGAATCGCATGCAGGTATTGTTACATCTGGGACTGCTACATTAGAATCGGCACTTTATGGTATGCCATTTGCCCTTGCCTATCGCACGCATCCTTTGACATATTTTATTGCACGACAACTTATAAGTATACGATACATCGGGATTGTAAATATATTAATGGAACAACAAATTGTTCCAGAACTAATCCAAAGTAATGTTACTGCTGAAAATTTATTTTCCATATTGACTGAATTAGTGGAGAATTCGACTTTTAGGGATAATATGTTGTATGCTTTTAAAAGATTAAGGGAAAAATTAGGTCCCTCCGGAGCAGGGAAACAAACGGCTATTGAAATTTTAAGGACAGTGGGTATGAATCCCCAATCATAATCCCCTATATAAAGAGGCTTTTCTATGACAGAGGGAGATTTATTTTTATATCAAGAGCAAAATTTAAAGCGTGGAAAGTTATTTCTTTTTGATGGAATGAGTTTCCTGTTCCGTTCTTTCCATGCTATTCAAGCACCATTGCGAGACAAGGAAGGTAGACCGACCAATGCAGTTTATGGTTTTGCCCGCACTTTATTGAAGGTTCTCAGAGAACATGAACCCGATTATGTCGCAATTGCCTTTGATGCGCCTGGTAAAACTTTTCGTGAAGAGGCATTCCCCGAATATAAAGCGAATCGCCCGGAGCCACCTAACGAGTTTTTAATTCAGATACCTATGGCAATACATCTGGCAGAATGCTTAAATATTCCACTTATCTTTGTAGAAGGTTTTGAAGCGGACGATGTCATGGCAACACTAACAGAGAAAGCCAAAAAAGAAGATTTTGAGGTAGTGTTGGTTTCTGGCGATAAGGACATTATGCAGTTAATTAGTCCGCATACAAAAATGTTTGACCCGTTCAAGGGAGAAAATGGTAAATGGTATACAGAACAGGAGGTAGAGGAACGGTTTGGCACTGACCCACAGCATGTGCCTGATGCTCTGGCACTAATTGGTGATACTGCGGACAATATTCCAGGTGTGCCAGGCATTGGTGAAAAGACTGCAAAAAAATTATTGGAACAATATGGTAGTCTTGAAAACCTTTATAAACACCTTGACGAACTTCCTGAGAAAATTAAAAATGCCTTGAAAGAAAAGCAGGACCAGGTTTTTTCATGTCGCTCGTTGATAGTCCTTCGGAAAGATACGCCTTTGAATAATATTACAATAGACAGCCTTAAACGGAAACCAGCAGATACAGAGACCTTAAAAAATGAATTGCATAAACTTTCATTCATTTCATTAATACGCGAATTACAATTAGCCACTCCCGAAAAAGAAAAAAGGGAAATAAATTTTCATTATACAATTGTTATTAATAATGAACAGTTAAAAGAGTTAACACAAAAGATTAAAGATGGTGGTTATTTCTCGTTTGACCTTGTTACTCAGAAATATGATATACTTAATAAAGAGTTGATAGGTATTGCAATTTCCCTCAAAGATAAAGATAATTATTTTATCCCCTTCAAAAATTTAAGAGACAATTTCAAGGAATTAAATCTAACTGAACTGCATAGAGTAGTCAGGTCATTGTTTGAGAATAATAATTTGAAAAAACTGGGGTTTGACTTGAAAAAGTCCATTCAAATATTTCATAAGAACGGTATTGACTTTCAAGGTGCAGAAATGGATATAATGGTGGCTTCCTACCTCATTGATACTGAATTGACCCAACAACCCCTTGAAAAACTTGCGGCAAAGTTTTTAGGAGATTATCGTTTGTTAGAAGAAAAGGGAACAGCAAAAAATAAAATTAAGTTTTCGGAAGAAGATATAGAGGTTGTTTGTCAAAGGGCTGAAATGATTAACTTGTTATATCCTATTTTTACGGAGAGAATGAAGGAACACTCATTAGATACGCTATATCGAGATATTGAATTGCCTCTCATTTCAGTATTGGCAAGAATGGAAGAACGAGGAATTGCAATTAATCCTACGGTATTTGAGGAACTAAAATCAGAGTTAAATTCTCGTATTGCATATCTTGAGCAAGAAATTTATCGGCAGGCAGGAATAAAGTTTAATATTAATTCACCGAAACAATTACAGGTAGTTCTTTTTGAAAAACTGGGTTTACAGCCGGTTCGAAAGACCAAGACAGGTGCGTCTACGGATATGGAGGTTCTGGAAGAATTGGCGGTAGTCCATCCTTTACCTGCGGTGATTATAGAGTATCGAACTTTGCAAAAATTGTTAAATACCTATGTGGATGCATTGCCCAAATTGGTTTCTTCTGAGGACAATCGGATTCATACTACCTTCAATCAAACAGTAGCAGCCACAGGCAGGTTGTCCAGCAGTAATCCAAACTTGCAGAATATACCTATCCGCACTGAATACGGAAAACGGATACGGGAAGGCTTTGTTGCTACGGACAAAAATTGGATGTTAATCTCAGCAGATTACTCACAGATAGAACTTCGAGTATTAGCCCATCTTTCAGGAGACACAACTCTGTGTGAAGCGTTTCATCATGACCACGACATTCATCGGGAAACTGCTTCACAAGTATTTGGCATACCTTTCGACAAAGTAACAGATGAACAACGCAGGCAAGCCAAAGCAATTAATTTCGGCGTTATATATGGAATGACTCCTTATGGTTTGTCAAAAGCCATAGGTTTCAGTACCTCTGATGCAAGTAAGTTCATTGAATCCTATTTTAACCGATTTCCAATGGTCAAGGAATGGTTAGATAAAACGATTGAAGAGGCTCGCAAACAAGGATATACAACCACATTATTCAATCGCCGTAGATATTTGACTGAGTTAAACAGTTCTAACCAGATTGTGCGTAAATCTGCAGAACGAATGGCTGTAAACACACCCGTTCAAGGTAGTGCAGCAGATATTATTAAGATGGCAATGATTAAAGTAGACCAATTTTTACAACAGGAGACTGCATACCTTTTATTGCAGGTTCATGATGAATTATTAATAGAGACACAAAAAAAATCAACAAAAGAGACTGCATATCAGGTAAAATCTATAATGGAGAAAATAGTTTCACTGCGGGTGCCCTTAAAAGTAGATATAGGATTAGGTAGTAATTGGGCTGAAGCACATTAACTTAAATAAAGTACAAACATTGGCGGCATTATTCCGCCTAAAAAAATAAAGGATTTTTTTATGAGTGATTATCGAACAAATGTAAACAACAATCAACAAGACCAACGTAAGTATAGACCTATGGGAAGTAAGAGAAATTACCAGCATCGTTCAAATGTGCATACAGGTCCTAACCGAGGTAACCGTAATGTTCACAGCAATCGCAACAACCATCAGAATCAACCAAAAAGACCACCCTTGCCTGATGTGATAGAAGAAGAGTTCGAGGAAATTCAGGCAACCGGACCAGAGATTGCTATTGCAGATTTGAAAAAGATGACAGTTCCACAATTAAGTGAAATTGCAACCAATCTGGCAATTGATGACCCTGGTTCGCTTAAAAAGCAAGACCTCATCTTTAAAATTTTGCAAAAGAGTTTTGAACATTCAGGTTCTGTGGTTGGCGAAGGCACACTTGAAATTTTACCTGATAATTATGGCTTCCTCCGTTCGTCAGAGGCTTCCTATTTGCCTGGTCCTGATGATATTTATGTCTCTCCATCGCAAATTCGGAAGTTTGGATTACGCACTGGCGATACAATTCGTGGGCATGTGCGTCCGCCCAAAGATGGAGAGCGTTATTTCGCATTGCTAAAAGTAGAATCTGTAAATAATGACCCACCTGAAACGGCACATCAACGACTACTTTTTGATAGTTTAACTCCGCTTCATCCAAACGAACGATTTGTCCTTGAAACGACTTCAGATGAAACTGCCATGCGTATTATGGACCTTATCTCGCCTATTGGAAAAGGACAGCGAGGACTTATCGTTGCCGCACCGTTCACAGGCAAAACTGTATTGTTGCAGAAAATTGCAAACAGTATAACAACGAATCATCCTGAAGTTACCATTATTGTATTGCTTATAGATGAGCGACCCGAAGAGGTTACTGATATGAGGCGTTCTGTTGCTGCGGAGGTAATTGCTTCTACCTTTGATGAGCCTCCTGACCGTCATGTGCAGGTTGCTGAAATGGTTCTTAATAAGGCAAAACGGCTTGTAGAACACAAGAAAGATGTTGTAATTCTTCTTGATTCTATGACCAGACTTGCACGTGCGTATAATGTGTTGGTGCCTTCCAGCGGAAAGGTTCTCTCTGGTGGTATTGAGGCAAACGCACTACAAAAGCCAAAACGATTCTTCGGTGCAGCAAGAAAAGTCGAAGAAGGCGGAAGTTTGACTATCCTTTCCACAGCCTTAATTGATACTGGAAGTCGAATGGATGATGTCATTTTTGAGGAGTTCAAGGGCACAGGTAATATGGAGATTCACCTTGACCGACGGCTGATGGAAAAACGAATTTTCCCTGCTATTAATGTTATGTTATCGCGGACCCGGAAAGAAGAACTACTTATCCAGAAAGAAGACCTTGAAAAAATCTGGTTGCTATTGCGTGTTTTGAGTCCACTGGATACAGTAGAAGCAACAGAACTACTTATCGAAAAATTGAAGAAAACTAAAAATAATGCAGACTTCCTGAATAGCATGCAAAGAATGTAAATAAATCTTATATGGCAGGGGAGTATTGACTTTTACTTCGATTGTCCATCCTTATTCTTCTTAAAATATAATGAAGGGTAATCCTTTTATCTATTTTTGAAAAGCAATATAATATTTTTTGCAGATTAAAAATTGTCTTTTTATACCTGAAATAATTATGGAGTTGTGATATGAAAGTTCCAATGGTAAATTTGCATGCACAATATGAATCCATGAAGCAAGAAATATTAGCAGCAATTATGGAGGTTCTTGAGACACATCAATTTCGCGATGGAGTCATTCTTGAACGGTTCGAGGAGGAAGTAAAATTATTTGTTAAAAGTTCTTATGCCATAGGTGTAGGTTCAGGAACAGACGCTTTGATATTAGCCTTGCGGGCATTGGGACTGAAACCTGGCGATGAAGTAATAACCACTCCATTTTCATTTATTGCTACTGCAAGCAGTATTGTGTTGGTGGGCGGAGTGCCCGTATTTGCAGATATTGAACCTGAATCCTATCACCTGAATCCAAAAAAGGTAGAAGAAAAAATTACTGAACGGACACGCGTGATTTTACCAGTGCACTTATATGGTCAATGTGCAGATATGCCATCGTTTTTAGAATTAGCCAAGCGTCATTCTCTTTACATTCTGGAAGATGCTGCTCAGGCAATTGGTGCAAGTTTGCATGGAAAAATGGCAGGCAATTGGGGGACTGCCGCTGCGTTTAGTTTCTATCCTACCAAAAATCTGGGAGCGATGGGTGAAGGTGGATTAATCACAACTAACAATGCAAAAATAGCTGATTGCATTTTTCTATTGCGTTGTCATGGGTCGAGGAAATCATACGAGCATGAACTTATTGGGTATAACAGTCATCTACATACCTTGCAGGCAGGTATATTAAGTGTTAAACTTCGTTATTTAAAAGCGTGGAATGAGAAACGCCGTGAACTTGCAAATTACTATACAGAACGGTTAAAGGAGCTTCCTGAATTACAACTTTCTATGGAACGCGAGGGAAGTTATGCAGTTTATCATCAATATGTAATTCGCATTCCGGAACGAGACCGTGCGAGGGAATTTTTACAAAAGTTAGGAATTTATACAGCCGTGTTTTATCCAATACCGATTCATCATCAGCCCTGTTTCCAGGAATTTTCATCAGCCTGCGAACAGTTTCCAGAAGCAGAGAAGGCAGCTAAGGAAGTATTGGCGTTACCTATTTATCCTGAAATGTCTCTTGAAGAGATTGATTATGTTATTGAAGGAATTAAATCTTTTTTAGTGAGTAAATGATAAAAATGGGGCAGGGACTATACTCGCACCCTGTGTAGAATTATGAACAAATACAGAGGCTTCAAGTTCATCCGAAGTTAATGGTTGACGACGGTTAACAAGTTGAGAATATTCATCTGACGAAAGCCAATCTTGCAAGGCTTTTTTGATTGTAGGCACATCCGAGTTCAAACAAAAACTTATAATAACTCCACCTAATCCTGCACCTGTTAAGCAGGAACCCAACGCACCATTCTGATTTGCAATATCTACTAATCTATCCAGAATAGGAGTGCTTGCGCCAAAATCGCCTGTGAGGGAATAGGGTGCTATTTGGAGATTCTCATAGACAAATAGCGTGTCGTCGTTTATATCGCGATGGAATGGCCTACCAGTAGAATCTATCACACGGTCGCCGTTATGTCCCAGAGTCATTAAATATCCCGCCATTGAAATATCGCCCTTTTGCAGTGCTTCAAAAAAGTGGCGAGCACGGATTGTCTCACAAATACCGAAGACCAGAGGTCCACGAATGGGGACTTCTCTGGGATATTCCTCTTCCGGCAAATGGCTATAATATCGTTCAAAAATTTCCTGAATGCCGGGAATATTAAATTGATGGAATAATGCGTCCACCGTTAATGTATGTGGAATAGAGCGGAATAATTTGTAGAGTTCACTCGTGCCACCTAATCGTTCTGGTGAAAAGTCGTCAAGGGTCTGAAAACTGTCTATCTGCTCTGGGCTAAATCCCTGAGTTTTCATAATCTCTTTTAATATTTGAAGAGCCACAGAGTAGGCAAAGCGATTTTTGTTATAGGATGCGGCATGTGTAGAACTAATATCTCGCCGTGTTCTGGAATCTGCAATGATAATACTCAAATCACCTGGAAAAGGTAGATATTTTTCTTCAAGGATTTGAGCCGTTCCAGGATGAAGTTGCACCCCAAGAAGAGTATCTTTCTTTCCCAATAATTCTGCTGTCTGGTCACTAAGCCCACTTCGAGCGCCTGTAAACCATTCAGCGTCCTGCACCATTTTTAACTTTGTCGTGGTATCAAAATCCAGTTGGTTGGTATACATAATTGCTTGCAATAACGACAGGCATAGAGCATGAGAGGAACTTAAAGCAGAACCTTCTGGAATATCGCCGCCTACTACCGCCTCTAAACCTAATGAAATGGGTTTATGGGTTTGATGGGTAGTTCTGAGTAATACTCCTGTGATGTATTTGTGCCAGTGAACAGAAATATCAGAACAATTATGTGCATGGTGGCAGATATTGCTCCATGAGGATTCTAACGGAAATTTGTTTTGCAGGGAGTTAAAAGAGGTATTTAGGGGTTTATGCTCTGGTTCTAAATTGTGTATAAAGAAATTATCATCTTCGCGAATATGTCCTACCAGAACTACCTCTTGCTCGATGGTCATCAGGTTCAAAAAACCACCATGTGTATCCACATGCATACCGCGTAAATTAATTCTGCCGGGGCATCTCGTTATGAACACAGGCTTATCACCAAATACTTCAATAAATTTCTGCAATACCTGAATAATTAGTTTTGGGCGCGTCTCCCCTGCCTTTCCATAAATATTATCTAAATATTTTCTGCGTTCAGGAGTATCGTATGAAAAGAAATCTATCCATTTGCTTGCAAATAATGTCATGGTGTATAAGTAGTTTTTATATTGTATTTTTCTTTAAGTTCTTGTAGTTCTTGTATTAATTCCGTTTTTTCACCCTCACGAATGATTCTACTTATTATATAGAATGCTTTATGGAAAGCCCACCTTTGAGCAATCTTAAAATCACCCGAGACTGACTTTGTCAAATCAGCACGAAAGATGACTTCCTTTTTCTTGCCTGCTGAAGTTCCTTGAAGTCGAAAAACAAAGTTTTGATTGATTTTAGGGTCGAATTTTCCATAGATAGTTACAGGCATATCTTGATAGAAATTTGGCAGGACAAAGGGGTAAACTTCACCTCGCGGTATGGACCCGAAATCCATAGATACATCAATAAGTATAGGATTTTGTATCTTCTGGAAGGATTGTGGAATACCTGACGCAATCTGTTCAATGTCGTTCTTGACTACGGAAAAGCCACGATTGAGATAAGCAAGTAATTCGAGGAGGTATCTGTCCACTGTCTTACCGCCACCGAAGGTATAAATTTCATATCTACCCTGATTTTCTAATGTAAGGTTAGCTATAATAGCGCGTGTGTCGCGAAGACCAATTGTAGGTTTCCCATCAGAACATAACCAGAGAATATTAGGCAAACCTGCTGTTGTAGGGATTTGAATTAATTGTTGCATGGAATTGAAGACATCAGTCTGTCCAGTAGAAGTTATTTGCTGTAAAAAATTTAAACCTAATTTTTTATTGTCAGGTGTAGCCTTTATATATCCCTCTGTAAAAAATGTGGGTCGTTCTCGAAAAAGGATAATATTGAATAGGTCATCATCGCGAAGTTGCTGTAAGGCGTCACGAACCCCACGAACAGTTAAGTCAAGTTTCCGTTGACCAATACTTGCAGAACTATCAATAACAAAAGCCACTTGCTTATGCAGAGGTGTAATCTTTGCGTCTTTTTTGAGTGATATGGTTAATTGGAAAAAGCCTTGCATTTTTTCCTGAGGCAAGTAAGTTTTTAATTGTAATTCAAGCAAGTCATCCCAAAATTCATACTGACGATTTTCTTTTTCCTTTTTGGTTTCCTCAATAATAGGCTGTTGGATAATTTCTTGTTCTAATGTCTCTTCAAGAGAGATAGACGGTTCAACAGTCTCCAGAGCAGGTGTTAAAATAACTGGCGGTTGAGCAATTTCTCCTGTTGTTTCAGGTCCCGTCTGTGAAGATATAGGCATTGTTTCTGAAATACTTGGTGGAATAGATGAAGGAAGAGATGTTCCTCCTGTTGAAGAGATTGTGCCTGGAATAGAAAAAGATGGCGTTTCACCCGGCTGCATAATATTTTCTTCGGCAGGCGGTAATAATCGTCTTGCAATGGCAACCGAATCTTTATCCGACTCTTTTTCAACTGTAAGTATTTTTTCTTCTATACTCTGAATCACCTCTTCTGGAGTTAGGGGTTCTGTCTCCCGGCTTAATGCTTCTGTGCCTGCTTGTCTGGCTAACTCTTCTTTCTGAGTAGATATAGAGGAAGGTGGTTCAGGTATTTCCATCGGAGGTAGTAGTTCATCAACAAACTTATGAAAGGAAATAGGACGAGTTGATAACGAAGTGCTGACAGATTCCTCTATTTGCTGTGAAGCAGATATGTTCTCATCTACCACATTCACTTTAATTAGATGAGTTGAGAAAATCGGGCTGATATAAAACATAGGGACATAATGCGAGCTATAAATTATAATAATATATATAATCGTGCTGATAATAAGACTGATAGCAAAACGAATTTCCTTTCCTCTCAGAGATTTTTGAACTCCTGAGAATGGAGAATTAACCTTTTTTGCATTTGTATTTGCCATAAACTTATCCTGGACTGGTGGAAAGAGTAGCCGTATTACTTTGTTCGCCTGAAAGAAGTCCTTTTATTTTTTCAGACAAAGGATGCGATGGAAAATCGTCTAATAATTCCTTGAAAGCACGCTGAGCATTTTCCTTCTGGCCAATTTTTAAATAGCAGTTACCTGCACGCCATAAGGCTTCCGGTGAAAGTTCCGGATGAAGATATAGAATAGCAACCTTTAAGTAGTTCTTACCTGCCTTCTCAAAATCCCCTTGATTTTCGTAAATCTCAGAAAGGCGAAATTGAGCACGCGCACTGGTTTCACTGCCTCCATTGTTTGCACAGCGCTCATAAAATTCTAATGCTTCTGGAATTTGATTTTTCTGCTCATAAATCTGGGCTATTCGGAATAGTGCTTCTGTAGCGGAAGTAGATGGGGGTGATAGGTCTATTACTTTCTGGTATTCCTTTATGGCTTCATCTATTTTCTCTAAATTCTGGATACACTCCGCATAACGAAATTGTAATCGTTGGGGTGCGGGATAATCCTTTAATACCTCCTGCATTCGTTTTAGGACTTTACGAGCCTCATCCCACTTTTTAGCGTCGAGATAATACTGGGATAACCAGGCGAACTGTTCTTCTCCCGTCGTAATTTGTGGATAATCAGTTATTGTTTTAAGTAGGGCTTCTGCCGCTTTTTCGTAATCTTTCATTTCATAATAGGCGATTCCAATCGTATACCATGCCTGTCCTACAATCTCTGGAGGTGGATTTTGAGCCAATAAATTTTGCAAGGCGTCAATTGACTTCAACGAGTCCCGTTTTGCCTTCAAGTAATAAACCCCAGACTTTAGTCTCATCTCATAAGAATACTGGGATTGTGGAAATTTGTTTATAAAATCTTGATATATCTGGAAGGCTTCTTCTGTTTTGTTCAAACGCTCATAACAACTTGCTAATCGAATTAATACCTGCTCTTCCAAAGGATTATTTTGAGCCGTCTCTTTTGCTTTTAAGTAGGTCTTTAATGCCTCTTCCCAATTTTCCTCCTTCCTATATAAGTCTCCAGAACGGAGGTAAGCAGAGATAGCAAGAGGATGTGTTGGATATGTCTGCACAAATCGGTTATACAACTGGAGTGCAGGTTGCACGATTCCTAATAGTTCTGCACATTCGCCAGACTTAAATAAGGCTTCTGGTGCAAATTTAGAATTAGGGTATTTCTCATACACCACTTGAAATTCTTCCATCGCATCTTCATAATTACCTTCAGCAGTGTAGAGTAAGCCCAATAAAAAATTTCCTTCGGGCTTTAGGGTAGACGCATCTGCTTTATCAAGAAACTCAATAACATTTGCCCTGGCACTTTTGTAATCATTTTTTAAATATTGAATCCAAGCAATTTTATACTGTGCATCTGTGGCATAAGGAGTGTCTGGAAATTGCTCTCGAAGTGAGGTGTAAAAAGTCAATGCTTCATCTAATTGATTTTGTTCCAACAGCGAGTTGGCAAGGATATATATTGCAAAAGGTCTCTTCTCTGCTTTAGGATAATTTTGCAGGAAAAGTTTCCCCTCATTTATTGCGTCGGCAAAACGCTTAGCCTGATACAGTGTCCATAAGTATCCAAAGTCTGCCCTTTCTTTGTAGGGTCCTCCCTTAAACTGTGTTTTTAATGTATTGTAGGCATTAATTGCTCCTTCAAACCAGCCCAATTGTGAATACAGTTCTGCTACTCGAAAATTACATTCCATTCGCAACTCGGGGTCTACCTTTTCATTAGAGGCAATCTCTGACAACATAGAAACGGCATTTTCCGTTTTATTTATCTTTATATAAATCATGCCTAAAATATACTTTGCAAATGGTGTTAAGTCATGGTTTGGAAAGTTCTGCAACATGGATTGCAAAGCAGGAATGGCAGCTTCATAATTTTGTGTCTGTTCAAGTGCACGCGCATAGAAATAAATGGCACGTGGGCGATACTCTGCCGGTGTATCTTCTCCGATAAGTCCCTTTAATGTTTCACAACAATCAGCCCAGCGTTTTAAATAGTAAAAGCATTCTCCTTTTCGTAAAGTTGCTTCTATCTTCTGATTGGGTTCAGATGTCCTTTTAATCACTTCGTCAAAAGCACTGATTGCAGTTTCATATTGTTTCTCTACCAGTGCAGATTTCCCTAAACGAAGGTAGGCTTCTACAATTCGCGGAGAATTGGGATATTTGGAAATAAATTTTTTATATTCTTCAATTGCTTCCTTAAAGAACTGACGACTGTATAAACCATTAGCGAAATCTATTTGCGTATTTTCTTCTGAACTCATGTCAGGAGACTGTGCCTGAGCAGATAAACAAAATATAAATGAAATATTGAGAATAAATAATCTACATAATAACTTCATGGTGGAGATAACCTTATCTTATTGCACTTGAGGTTGATTTGGGGTAAGTTCAGTCGGCTGTGCAGTAGTTTCAGTAGCAGATTCTATCGGTTGATTAGTCTTTTCATTAATTGTTGAAAATGCCACATTCTGTATATTTGCTTTCCTGCAGCAATCCAGAACCCTAATAGCATTCCCCAACATGGCATTTTGGTCACCACGAATAATAACAGAACTACCAGGGAAAAATTGAGATACTTTATTTAGTACCTCTTGTAATTCAGCCAAAGTAACCGTTCGGTTATTAACAATAATAGAACCATCTGCTTTTAAATTAATGTAGATTTCACCTTGACTACGTGTCATTGGGACGGAGGTTTCTGCTGTGGGCAGGGTTATATCTATTTCTGATTCTAAAACGCCATAAACCGTCGTCGCCATAAAAAAGACAAGAGTCAAAAATACAATGTCAATAAGCGGAGCCATCTGAATTGGTTCAGGTTCTTCTTCATATTTTCGGCGGATTCTCATGATTGTGCCCCTTTCGCAATAAGTTCTACAAGTTCACTGGCAATGGCTTCTACTTCCGCTATAACTCGATTTAATCTACCCCGCAGGTAAAAGTAAATTGCCATAGCAGGAATGGCTACTGCTAAACCTCCTGCGGTTGTCACCATTGCCAATGCTACGCTGTATGCCATCGTTAAGCCTTTCACTTGTGCATCGTTAAAAGCAATTGCTCCGAAGGCTTGCATCATACCCCAGACTGTCCCCAGCAAGCCCAATAAAGGTGCTAATACAGCAATATTATTTAGATATGAAACCCGCTGCCATAGAAAACTTGCACCGCGTTCCCCTTCACTTTCCATCGCATCCTGAATTACATAACGGTCATGTCCAACCAATTTTACCCCTGCAAAAACCATCTGTGCAATCAATTCATCTCTACCTTCGCATAGTTCCATAACTCCTTTATAATCGCCTTCTTGCAAGAGATGGAATAAACTGCGGATTAAGGTGGGCGGCAATTCGCGTCGTGGGGTCAAAGTAAACAACAGATAGAAAGCCCATACCAATCCAATAAAACCTAATGCAGCTGTTATCCACAGTATTGTTCCACCAGCCATTATCATATCCCACAGGGTCAGGTTCTGTTTCATAGGAGGAGGGGCTGGACTTGTTTCTGGACTACTTTGTGCATAGGTCAAAAAAACAATACAAAAAATTCCTAATAGCAAGAATAAAACTACCTTTTTGTTTCGCATGAACAATGTTCCTTTTTTATGATTTTTGTGAAATTAGATTATATTTGAATATTATATTAATTATATACTTTTGTAAAGAAATAAGTTGCAAAAACCTTTATATATTTAAACGGTTAAAGAGAAAATTTATTAGCAAATGAGGGAGAATATTAGTTTTATCAGGTATTACAAAAAACACGCCAATAAGATACACTAATAAAAAAGCAAAGGAATTTTTACTCTTATTACAAAATCAAAAGCATCTGTGTTTTTTTGACTAAAATTGATAAAAATACCAGAAAACTATATTTTTTGGGCTCCCTGAATGAACAAATCCATACGGCGTGATAATTCTTTTAAATGGTTTTCATCACCCAGAGGGAATTCCTCTGTAATCCAGCCTGTATATCCTACCTCCTGTAAGGCTAAACGAACCTCCGCAAAATCTATATCCCCTTCATAGGGCAGATTGCACCACTGGTAGCCGTTGCGTTTGAAGTCCTTTATATGCACTTTGACAATTCGATTGCCAAGTGTCCGTATCCAATCTTGTGGATAGCCAAATATAACCACATTCCCCATATCAAAATAAGCACGAACAAAAGGACTGTTGATTTCATCAATATATTGGCGAAAATCTAATGGACTGAGCAAAAATTTGTTCCATACATTTTCAACGGCAATAATAACCTGATTTTTTTCTGCATAAGGGATAAGGTCTTTAATGTTCTTTTGGGAGCGTTCCCATGCGTCTTGATAGCGAACTTGTTCATTAACTACCGCAGGTACTAATAATACTGTTTTAGCGCCAACTTGTTTCGCTAAATCTATAGCCTGAATAATTGAACCTTTCCCTTTCTCAACAATCGCCGGGTCAGGATGGGATAGAGGTTTATCCCAGCCACCATAAATGATGGAGTGTATTTCTATTTGATTTTTTTTGGCAGACTCAAATATCCGCTTTGCCTCATCTTCTTTTGTAATAGGTGGGATTTCAATACCATCAAAACCACAATCTTTGGCTAATTTGCAGCGGTCTATTTCCGACAATTCTTTTGGTAGATTATTCCATTGGACGGCTTTTTTTAAGCGAGGGTAGGCATTTCCGTTTGTCTGTGCAAGAATATTCTTTTGGAGTAAGGCGGAACCTAGAACAAGAGAACCACTCGCATACAAAAATCGCCTACGGGACAAGTCATCACAGGTTATCATTGACAATTTCCTTCCTTATTAAACATTTTAATTATTTGCATTATAAGATTTTAAATAATTCTCGTTTTTATTTCAACTTCAACAAGAAGCAGTTATTATAATCAAAACATTTGTAATAATGTTAGATAAAACTACATGCGACAAAATATTCTGAACAATCAATTTAGTAATAATTAATAAATTTGTCTCTACAATATTTACCTTAAAATCCACTTCAAAAGAGACAAGAATATAAGACAAATAGAAATTTAGCCTTATATTAATTTTTTTAAATCTTTTAACAGACAAGAGGTAGAAATTAGATTTCAATGTCGCCTATAACTAAATCTGGTGGAGGTAGTTCTCTCTTAATTTCATTTACACGCATGCCAAAACCACTTCCTTTTAATGAGGACAAATCTAGACAGCCATTTCTTCTCTGATACAGTCCAGTATGCACTTTTGCTTCAGGAGAACTTGCGTCAGGATAAAACTGCATGCTATTACTTTCAACCCCCATAATTGTTCCTGCGTGTGCACCCAGAAGAACATGAGGTATCTGGGCTAACATCGGATTAGTCAAATCCTGAACCATCAAAAGCAATCCATGTGCCTTTGCCCAGCATAAAGATAGCAGTGCACCTGTCTGTGTTTTGCAAGTTTTTAACGCTACCCCCGACCAACCTAATTCCCTTCCACGCAGGACTATTCTCCAATCATGAGCACTTTCATCCATAAATAGTGGTTTCCTTGCAGAAATAGGCCTCACATCTATTGGAAATTCTTCCAGTTCATAAGGAAACGGTTGCTCTACATAAAGCAGCATTCCATAAATGCGAGGCTGGTCTCTCATTAATTTATCTAATATTTCAGTCACATAGTCAACCTCTTTAACCATACAATTGAAATCAGCACTCAGCCACCAGACACCTTCTTCAAGAGCAATAGTCCCTACTCTCACTATTCTCTCGTAGTCCCATTCAGCATCATTCCCACGAAGTTTAATTTTTAAACATTTCAATCCGTCCTGATGTATCCACTCCCTCAATGAACACGGATAATTATCGTGTGGTCTTTCTGTAATCTCACTTTCCTCAAGCCAATCCAGTCCCCCGACCAAATGCCATGACAGTATATTTTCAGGTAAAGGGAATTCTAAAAATTGTTCAGGATACAAATTAGAAAAAGTGATGTTTTTATCTATTGCAGGAGTTATAAACCCCGATAAGTCTGTATTCATAAATTCACAATTATAAGTGTTATATGTAGACAACTGATGTAAATTTCCATAGGCATCGTGTAGAGCCAAATCAAAAGGGGAACAGCATACCAAACCTGCTAAACGAGGTAGAGATTCTGTCATACTACCTGTATTAAACTGCTTTAATGCACGCGGTAATACCTGTTCAAGAAACTGATACCCTATTTCTATAGGATGTCCAATGCCGTCAAAATTTTTGTATAAATATGCTAATTTTTGAGTAAAAGAAACTACATGTTGATAGCGTTCCGCATACGGTCTATCTGATTGCCAAATCCACTGGACATTTAACGGTGTCTCGCCCCAACCTATAGCGGCATTTCCATCCCTATCTTCTATCCGCAAACAAACACGAGCACAGACAACCTCTGTTAGGGTCTCCTTACCAAACTTCAATGGCACCCTTGTTTGGATTGGGATAAAATACAAGGCTAATGATTTAATTTGCACATCTGTATTCTTTAACATATTATCCCTTTAATATGAATCAAAAATATTTACTTCAACAAATGAACCTCAACATCCCCTACAAATAATCCATCAATCTGTATAGTACCACCCTCTTGAAGCAAACTGGGGTCATCTTCACGAATATAAACAATTTGATAATTGCCACGGGGAACTTTTAGTGTCTTTGTGTTCCCAGCCGGAATTGAAATGTCCTTGCCCCTTTTTCCTGAACGAATACCTACTTTTATTGGTGTATCCAGAGGATTGTATATTTTCATTTCATAGGAACCATCACTCAATCGGTAAGTATAGTCAGGCAGTTTTGCTTTTCTTCTTCCAGAAACCTGCTTTGTTTCCGTCTCCTGATTTTCAACATTTTTATTACGCGAACCTGAATATATAATTCTTCGATTGTTAGATACTATTTTTGTCTGGTTTTGATTTGTTGTCTGTGGAACTAAATTCTCCGTTTCTTGATTTATCGGCTGCTCTTTTACCTGTTTTCGCTCTTGTTCCAAAATGGGAACATTTATCTCATTTGTTTCTTTTGTAGATTCGTCTTCAAATTTGTTTATCGGACTTTCTTCCGGTTCTTCATAAACCTGAGTTTCCTCTACCTCTTCGGCTGCTTTCGGCATAGATACGGGGCGCACATAAAAACCACTCTTCCTTACTAATTTATTATTTGCAAAACGAGCAGAAAAACTGGAGCCTTCCTTGTCTGTCCATAAAAAAAGGGTTTCCCCCTTATCGTCTGAACTAACCAATGTTCCTGGTCTTTGTAATAATGCAACCACTTCATCTAATTCCATCCCTATTTTCAACTGCTCATACAAATCTCGGGTTAGCGGGACAATATTATCTGATTCCGTTTCTGACCTCTGAGAATGTCGTTTTAATATCCCATCTTCAAACCTACCATACAAAGACTTGCCTTCACGAGTCCAACGATATAATTTCATCCGACCCTCTGAGTCCTGTGAAACTAAAATATCAGGCTCCCCTAACACTTTAACCACTTCTTCATAACGCATCCCCAATTTTATTTGATTAAATATATCCTCTAATTCTGAAACTTCTGATTCTTCTTCTGAGATAGTTTCAGTCTCGGGTTTAATATCATCTCTTTCAACCGATGTCTGAACCTCTTCTGTATTTTCTGCGATATTTTCCTTTGGCTTTTTCCATTCTATAGTAGGTGTGATTGTAGATTGAATTCGTATTGGTGCTGTATTCTGAGCCTCTTCATCTTGCTCCTCTAATCTCTGGACAGGTTTATTTACAATACTCTCTTTCTTATGCTCTATAACATTTTCTCCCCCAGTTTTTGCAGATGAAGGAGCAATTTTTTGTTCTGGTGAAAAACAAGAGCAAAACGATAAAACCAAAAATAGACTTATCATTAAAGATAAAACATTGTTGTTTAAACAAACAAAAATATGTTTAGTAAAACGATTATTTCTTAAAAAATGTGTCATTTTCTTATCATTACATATAATAATATAAGTTCATTCTTAATATAAATTAAATTGTTTAATACTTATCAGTTTTATTATAATAAATATATTCATGAAAAAAAACAAATAGCAGGAATTTTTTGTCATTGTTGAAGATAATTTTTTTAAAGGGGGAAATCAATGCGTAGCATGACGGGGTTCGGTTGTGTCTCGGGTGTAGTGCGGGGCTCATTAGTATCATTGGAAATAAATTCTGTGAATCATCGTTCGTTAGAACTTTCAGTTCGACTTCCTTCGCTCTGGGGACCGATAGAAACCTTTATAAGAGACAAGATTAGACAAAATATTAATCGTGGCAAAATTTATATCTGGATAAGGCGACAGACCACAGAAATTACGGAACCTATATTCTCCTTTAATGAAGGTATTGCAAAAGAATATTTAAAACATATAGAAAAATTGAAACAACTATTAAACACGCACGAAGAAATTTCTCTGGATGCACTTATTCAACTACCTGGTGTATTCGAGACAAACATATCGGATGAAGAAATTGAACAGATAAAAAAGGAAATAGAACCTTTATTTGACCTTGCTATCGAAAAATTAAATAAATCCAGAGGACTGGAAGGTCAGGCTATTGAAAAACAATTGCGTGAACATTTCGACGAACTTCAAGCAAGTATACTTATGCTGCAACAAAAAGCACCTGAAGTGTATGAGCAACAAAAGGGACGAATTCGAACAAAATTGACAGAAATATCTATAGAGCCATCTATTAAAGAAGAGCGACTTGCTATGGAAATGGTATTCTGGGCAGACAAATTGGATATTACTGAGGAAATAAATCGTGTTATAACACACTTAAATCGAGTAGATGAACTTTTTTCCACAGAGCAGAATGGAAAACCGCTGAATTTCCTTATTCAGGAGATAGGAAGGGAATTAAACACCATTAGTGCTAAACTGCGAGATGCTGACCTTGCTTGGCAATTGGTTCAAATGAAAACTGTATTAGAGAAAATTCGCGAACAGATTCAGAATGTGGAGTAAACCATGAAACAAGAAAATCTAATCATTGTTGTTTCAGCACCTTCAGGTGTAGGAAAAACTACAGTTATCCAATATCTAATGTCTCAGCGAGAGGACATTGCCACATCGGTTTCAGCCACAACACGAGAACCCAGACCCGGTGAGCGAGAAGGTGTAGATTATTATTTCATTTCAACTCAGGAGTTTAATGATAAAATTAAAAAAGGTGAATTTGTTGAATATGCACAGGTGCATGACGAGTTATACGGCACTCTACATTCAGAATTACAACGACACATTAATTCAGGAAAAGATGTAATATTAGAATTAGATGTGCAAGGAATGCGAAGTATAAAAAAAAAATATCCACAAGCAGTAACTGTATTTATGCTACCACCTTCAATTAAAGAAATGGAACTTCGGTTAAAAGGTAGAGGTTCCGAGAATGAAGAAAAAATACAAAAAAGGATAAAACGGGCTTTTGAAGAAATGAAAGCATGCACCGAATTCGATTATACTATAGTAAATATCAAAGTGGAACAATCTGCTTACGACCTAAATACCATTATTAACGCTGAGCACCTTAAATCAAGTCGAGTTCATATAAAATTAGAATAAATAACCATAACAGGAGAAATGTCAAATGCCTGCTCCTTACTATGTTGATGAATTACGCACGAAGATTGACAGCCTTTACCGCCTGGTAATCGTTGCGGCTAAACGGGTCAATCAAATTACCAAGAGCGAGAAACATGGCTTTGGTAAAAAGAAGAAGCCAACTGTGGTTGCCCTTGATGAAATTATGGAAGGAAAGATTTCCTATCGTAAGAACGAGAATGAAGACTTGACTGAAATTTAGTCAAAATTGAACTGAATTATGGGCTCACCTTTCCAGAACAAGGTCATCTTATTAGGGGTATCAGGTTCTATTGCGGCATACAAAGCATGTGAACTTTGTAGTCGTCTCGTGCAAAATGAAGCCAGAGTCTATGTCGCTATGACCGAAAATGCCCAGAAATTAGTGTGCCCTGTAACTTTTGAGTGTCTTTCTGGAAATCCTGTTATTACGGGAATGTTTGAAACCCATACTTTGGGTCCATTATCTCACATCTCTTTGACCCACGAAGTAAATCTACTAATTGTTGCCCCTGCAACCGCCAACCTGATTGCTAAATCGGCTCATGGCATTGCTGATGATTGGTTAAGCACAGCACTGCTTGCTACCACTGCACCTATCCTCTGGGCTCCTGCAATGAATCCACAGATGTTCCTGAACCCAGCAAGTCAACAAAATATCGAAACCCTCAAAAATAGAAAACACCATTTTGTAGGACCTGCGGCAGGGAATACTGCCTGCGGTGAAATAGGCATAGGAAGAATGGTAGAACCTGTCGAGATCATTGAATATGCAGATATAATTCTAAATGAACCCAAAGATTTTGTAGGAAAAAAAATACTTATTACCAGCGGACCCACTCAGGAACCTATTGACCCTGTCCGCTATATTAGTAATCGCTCCTCAGGAAAGATGGGAAGGGCTCTTGCTATGGAAGCACTTCGCAGAGGAGCGGAAGTAACAGTCATATCCGGTCCAGCCAGAGAACCGTTGCCATTTAAAGCCGAACTTATTTTTGTTAGAACGGCTCTTGAAATGTATGAGGAGACCGTTAAAAGATCCCCACAATATGATATTTTTATTGGTGCCGCAGCAGTTGCTGATTATCGTGTTGCCGACCCCGCAGATGAAAAACATAAACGAAATGGTGCCACACATCATTTAGAACTAATACCCAACCCTGATATCGCAAAAAAAATAGGAGAAATGAAACGACCAAACCAGATAACTGTGGGATTTGCCGCAGAAACACATCATCTTGTTGATTATGCACAGGAAAAATTAAAGAGAAAAAATTTGGATTTAATTGTTGCAAATCAGGTAGGTGGTGAAAACTGTGCTTTCGGGTCAGATTATGTATCCGCAATTATGATAACACCAAAGTCAAAAGATGAAAAACCTGAACTCATCCCTAAAAGCGAACTAACCCGCCGTATATTTAACCGCATCAGTGAAATAATGAACAAAAAATAAAATCATTTTTGAACAAAATCCAGTTCAGAATTGTATAATTATGTATAACCTTAATTAAGGAATTTTTCAATATGCAATTATTTCAAAAAAACATTTTCACTATTGCAGTGATTTTTATTTCTCTTCTCACGCTCATCACGCATGAAAATGCAGTAAGTCAGGAACAGAAGGATTGTGCCATAACTAATGACATTACAATTACGCAACAAGTTTCCGGTGAAGGGGTTTCTACCTCAAACGGAAACATTTCCTATGTCCCCGGAAAATTACTTAATATTACAATCAACTTTATAAAAAATACTTCTGAAACTGTTTATGCCTTAGGTGTTCAGTGCACAGTGCCTCAGGGCTGGCAATACCAAGGGGCTTCGATCTCCAACACCCCTGCCATAGTCCCACAATCGGGCTATGTTTCAGATGGAAACACACCTTTTGATTTTGCATGGATAAACATTCCTACTTTCCCTTTTGATTTTACCTTTAGTGTGAATATACCCGCAGACGCTCAGGGACCCTGCCAAATAACTACTCAGGCACTATATCATTTTACTGCGGGCCAAATCTGTTCAAATATTGCCCAGACATCTTTTATTGGCGAGACTACACCACAAGAAGGTGAAGGCGAAGGTGAAGGTGAAGGTGAAGGCGAAGGTGAAGACACTGGCTGTGCAATTTTTAAAGGCTGTGGTTGTAATAATAAAAATCTACTGCTGAAGGATTTTATAGGTGACTTCTTCTTTATATTAATTGCTATTGGAACATTAGGATTAACACAAAGAGAGAGAAAATAAACACAAATAATGGGTAATTTCTATACCAAAAAATTTCTCTTATTCTCTGCTATTTTTTTCATATCTATAAACACAGTAGGGGAGAAAATCTACTTTATCGCTCCTGATGCAGGCATTGTAAAAGAAGTATTGCCTGAAAAATTACAAAAAGATACATGGTATCCCGCTGGAATAACACCCCAAACCTTTACAACATATTACATCACATACAATATTGCATACTGCGACCCAGCAGGGACAGGTTTCAACGACCCCAACCATCCAAACAGAAAATCATGTCTTGAAACTGTTTTAAAGTATATCTCAAATGTGCTTAGAAAATCAGGCACTATAGATATTCTTGTTGAACAAAGTGAAACTGATGGTAATGATGCTCTTGCTTATGCAGGTAGTTATATATTTGAGAATAAAGATACATTTAGCCCCTGCTTTTCTCAATCAAGACTACTTACAGGGACTAAACCTAATGTAACCACACCCGAGATAGAATTAACTGTGGATTTTGGTAGAGATTATTATGAAGACCCCACCAATACTTCCCCAGCCTACAACCAGGTAGACTTAGTATCCGTGCTACTTCATGAATTTACTCATGGATTTGGATTTCTATCCTTTGTAGAAGAAAGTGGTTATACTCAAATAAGCACAAATGGCTATTATCTATACACGACCTTTGACCAATTTATATATAAAAGCAATCTGGCATTATTTTCGGGCTCACCTCCATCGTTTTATGGCACTTCATCAGATACTACATGTAACCAGTTAGTTTTCAAATCTACTTATATTGAAGCCCTTTTTGGGAACGGTGGACTTGCTATCTATTCTAAAAATCCCTTTCTTGATGGAACGAGTCTGAATCACTGGGACCCAGAGAGAACAGGAATATCGAACGCTGTTATGAACCCTTCATTTATGGCTGGTAAAGTTATACGCTATTATTCAACCGCAGACCTATGTGCATTGAAATCAATTGGCTATACAAATATTCAACTTTCCATAAGTGAAGGAAATTCAGAAGGCACAACTGAAGGTGAAGGTATCTCCGAAGAAGGACAGATATATGAGGGATTAACCGAAGGTGAAGGTTCTAATAATGGACATGAGGGACAAATTAGAGAGGGTGAAGGCATTTACGAAGGGCAGATAGAAGACAATTTGGATGGCAATCTCGATGGCGAAAGTTCAATAGATGGTGAGGAAGAAAATCAAACAGATGCCTGTGGCTGCTTAAATAGTAAAGATATGCCATCCTTTGACAGGTTTATGAAATACCTATTAGACTTTCTATTGCTTGGCTTACTGGTCGCATTACTAGCTGCAACAAATAGCAACAACCGAGAGAATTAGAAAATATTTTAAAAAATACTGCCGGCAAGAAGTTTTACACATAGGCTCAATTCTTCTTAACAAAATTGTATCCATTTGGAATATTCTATTAGTCGGTAATAAACAAAAAATTGTCTGACAATAACAAAATTGCTCCGAGGAAATATTAGACTCATTTATCGTGAGAAGATATATTCTCTATAATATTTATTTTTTTATGTAAATTATTTTTTTCAGAAGTATCCCGAACATTCTTATTCACAATCGAAAAATCTCATAAAGTTGTGGATATAGAGGCATTTTTGATAAACTATAAATTCAATTAGGAATATTGGGCAGAGCAATTTAGTCGCGAATTATCAAGGAAAGGAAAAACTGATGGCGAAAATACTTGTTTTAGATAATCTTAGTAAAGAAGGTATTGAAGTTTTTAAGCAGGCTGGCTTTGAAGTAGACATAAAACCTGCTCAGAAGCCTGAAGAATTGGCACAAATTATAGGGAATTACGATGGTCTGGTAGTTCGCAGTGCTACAAAAGTAACCAAAGAAGCCTTAGTAAACGCAAAAAGACTAAAAGTAGTTGGTAGAGCCGGTGCAGGAACAGATAACATTGACAAGGATTTTGCTACTCAGATGGGCATTGTTGTAATGAACACACCGGGAGGCAATACCATTTCTGCTTGTGAACATACATTTGCTCTGCTTCTTGCCCTCTGTCGGAATATACCTGCTGCACATAATTCAATGATGGAAGGGAAATGGGACCGTAAGAAATTTATGGGTGTAGAATTACGCGAAAAGACACTAGGTATTATCGGTGTAGGTAGAATCGGTGGAGCCGTTGCAAAGCGTGCACTGGCATTTGAAATGAAAGTTATCGCCCATGACCCTATTTTAACCCCCTTGAAGGCAGAAGCGTTAGGTGTAAAATTGGTAAGCCTTGAAGAACTTATCAAAGAATCGGATTTTATTTCTGTCCATACCCCAAAAACAGAGAAAACAAATAATATGATTTCTTTAGCACAGTTGAAGCAGATGAAGCCCAACTGTCGAATTATCAATTGTGCCCGTGGTGGTATTATTAATGAAGAAGATTTAGCGACTGCTCTGCGTGAGAAAATTATTGCAGGTGCTGCTCTTGATGTTTATACTTCTGAGCCGCCTGTAAACAATCCTTTCCTTGGGTTAGATAACATAATCTTAACACCTCATCTTGCTGCATCCACAGAAGAGGCACAGGTAGTTGTGGCAGTAGATATTGCAAAACAAATAATTGACTACCTTACCAGAGGTGCAATTGTAAATGCTGTAAATGTGCCCAGTATTGACCCCGAGACTAGAAAGACATTGCAACCGCTTATAGATTTAGGTGAACGATTAGGTATGTTCCAGTCATTATACACAAGGGGACGACCAATCTCTTTACAAATTGAATATGGTGGCGAGATTGGCGTAACAGATACATATCCCATTACTGCTGCTATACTCACAGGTTTTCTTAAACCATTAGTAGTAACGGTAAATATGATAAGTGCACCTGTTCAAATCAAAGAACGGGGTATTGAATGTAATGAGCGTAGAACAGCTCGCCCATCCAACTATGCCTTTGAAATTTCTCTCCGTGTAGAAACAGACCAGGAAGCACATACCGTCACAGGCACACTATTCCATAAAACAGACGCACGAATCTGCAGTATTGACAGTATGCGAGTAGATGCCAAACCAGAAGGATATATGCTTATCTGCCGAAATGAAGACAAGCCTCTCGTTTTAGGAAGGCTTTGCACCCGCATTGGAGAAGCAGGTGTAAATATTGCCAACCTGATGTTAGGCAGAGATACCAAAGGCGGATTTGCCCTAACAGTTCTTAATATTGACCAACCGCTCACTGATGAGGTCATTCAGGATTGTGTGAAACTCCCCCATATATTAGAAGCTCGTCTTATCGCTTTACCAAATAAAAATAATGGCAATCATTAAAAAATAAAAACAAAAGATAAAATTATATTATTTTATAAAAAATAGTTGCGGTCTGTTTAAAAAATTAAAATACTAATATAAATAGAGCACTTTTTTAGAGGAGATTAAACTATGGAAGAGCCATTAATCAAAGTCCCCAAAGGTGAAAAAATTAATTTTAAAAATGGTGAAATTCAAACCCCTGACAATCCTATTATTGGTTTTATAGAAGGAGACGGAATAGGTCCTGATATATGGAAAGCCGCAAAATTCCTATTCGATTCTGCTGTAGAGTTTTGCTATGGCAAAAAACGAAAGATTGCATGGATGGAACTTTATGCAGGCGAAAAAGCAAAAAAACTTGCCAATACTTACCTCCCAGAAGAGACTCTGGAAAAAATCCGTGAATACAGAATTACCATCAAAGGACCCTTAACGACCCCTATTGGCGGTGGATTCCGTAGTTTGAATGTTACTCTCAGACAGATGCTTGACCTATTTGCCTGTGTTCGTCCTGTCCGATATTTTCCAGGCGTTCCCAGTCCTGTAAAAAGTCCTACTGATGTAGATGTAGTCATATTTCGTGAAAATACAGAAGATGTATACGCAGGTTTTGAATTTCCATCAGGGTCAACAGAAGCAAATAAATTAATTGGCTTTTGTCAAAAAGAGTTTGGATGGAAGATAAGGCCCGATTCAGGGATTGGGATTAAGCCTATTAGCGAAAAGGCTTCAAAACGACTCATTCGTGCTGCAATTAAGTATGCATTAGAAAATAAAAGACGCTCTGTTACCCTTGTGCATAAAGGAAACATTATGAAATATACAGAGGGCGCTTTCTTGAACTGGGGATATGATTTGGTGCGTGAAGAATTCCCTGACTCCGCAGTATGTTGGAGTGATTGTAATGGTGACCCGGGCAATAAATTACTTGTCAAAGACACTATTGCTGACATTTTCTTACAGCAAATACTTACAAGACCACGCGAATTTGATGTAATCGCGACAATGAACCTCAACGGCGATTACATAAGCGATGCCATTGCAGCGCAAATTGGTGGAATTGGTATTGCTCCCGGTGCTAATATAAACTACGAAAATGGGTTTGCAGTTTTTGAAGCCACACATGGAACTGCACCAAAATATGCCAACTTAGATAAGGTCAATCCAAGCAGTCTAATCCTATCTGGTGTTATGATGTTTGAATATATTAGTTGGCAAGAAGTGGTAGATGTAATTATCCGCGGACTAACAAAAACATTCCAGGACGGTATTGTAACATACGATTTTGCACGCCTGACAACAGGCACACAAGAAGTCAAATGTAGTGAATTCGCTGGTGCTGTTGTTGCCCGATTCAGTAGGACCTCAGAATAGAAATTTTACTCTTTTAATACAAAGAAACTTCTGAAACTTAACTTATTTTTATATTCCAACAAATTTCCTAAATTAGATTTTTTTACAATTAGAAATAGAGACATCTAAAAAATATGTTTTTGACTTATTATAATTCATAATTTCTAGTAAATATCTTATTTCCCTTTTTGCTGACTTTGTGTCCTATTTAGCACCTTTGGTGGTTTATCTCTTAAATTAAAAAACTAATTATAAAGTTATTATTAATTTTTTGTGTCAACTAACTTAATTATTCAGAGGTCTTAAATATTAAATCAATGGAAATGGTTAATTTGGGGGAGATATAAATTCTTTTATTTCGTGGGGTTGGAAGGACAGTTGTAATTTTTCTCCTGTTAAAGGTGAAAGGAAGGTGCAATGGACTCCGTTGTCTGATTGAATGATTACCTTTTTTACTTCACCATCTTTCTTCTCTGCGGATATTAAAAATCCGCCTTCTGCACGGAGTTGGTAAAAACTTACATCTTTCCAGGCATCAGGGATACATGGGAAAACTGTTATAACCCCATTATGGCTCTGAAGTAATATCTCCTGGGCTGCGGTCCCTGCTGCAAAATTTCCTTCTAATGTAAATGGGCGATATGTAAAATTGCTATAGCCTTTGCCCGATTGGTCTCCGTTGCAATGGAAACTGTTTGGCAATACGAAAGCCTCTGAGAATATCTTCAAGTTCTTTATAGCGTCTTCTGTTCTTCTTGCTCGAGCGTCTAAAATGGCTTTCCACGCAAAACTATATCCGCACCATTCTGAGGTCCCCAGAGTATCAAGGTAATTTAAGGAATTATTAATTACTTCCATATCCTTCGGATTGTAAGGATTTAACATTCCTAATGGGAATATTGACATAAGATGTGAGAAATGACGATGTGAATGGGGCAATAGATAATCTTTTGCTACTAATAAACCTTCTTTCTCTGAAACCCAGAGTTCAGGGAATTCGCTTAATACTTCGAGCCATTGTTTTTGTTCTTTTTCATTTCCCGTGAGACCAGCCAGTTCTGCGGTTGCCGTAAAAAACCAACGGATAAGGGACAAATCGTAATTAGTCAGTTCTTCAAACCAGGCATTTGGACTATTATCATTAATCTCTGGCGAGGAACTCAATGGGAGTTTCCGTTTTCCATCTACTGAATGGCAGTTTTTTGTTATTGCGTCTAAAAATACAGCGCAATCATGCAAATATGGGTAGGCTCGTTCTTTCAAAAAATTCTCGTCATTGGTATATTTCCAATGCCAATAGAAATGATGTGCCAGCCATGCTCCTGTAGTGGCAGAATGGGTATATTGTCGCCAGCCACCGATTTGTCTGCCTATTATATCTGTAGTCATTGGCACATTTAGCCCCGGCAGTTCAAAGAAGCGTTGTGTCCATTTAAAGCACTCATCACGAATGTTCCAGAGCCATTCAATAAAATATTGTTCTTGCCCCAACCGATTCCCCGAATAGGCAATCCAATAAGAAAGCTCTGTATTTAAGTCATGATGATAGTCCCCTTTCCATGGTGGTCTCTTTCCGTTGTCCGCTGTCCATGGACCCTGCAAAGATATAGGATACATGCCAGCCGCAGCACCAAACTTGTAGGTTTCATGATACCATCGTTTTTCGATAATATTATCGGGAATGGATACAAAAGTCTGATTCCAATATCTCTCCCACCATTGAAGATGCGATTGGACCTCAGTTTTATAGTTTCTACCCAATACATTCTGAACTTCTTCTTTTGCAGTTGCTGATGGATTTATTTCTGCACTTTTCGACGGGATAATAGACCATGCAGCTAACTGTTCTCTATCATTCAAGTTTGTTTTGACCAGAGAGACTGCAAATCGAAAGCCTCCCCAGCCATCCTGCAAATATGACTGTGTGTTTTCTTCTTTATTAAATTCAGGAGGGGGATAGCCGAGCATTCGTAAATCGTCATTAGCTAATTTTTTGTTATCGTCCGACTTTCCAAAAGGTGGTGGAACTAATTCTAAATCAGGGTTGGCTATATTAAGGAAGTGAATAAGACCTACGGGATGACCTGCAAGGACATAAATCTCAATTTTCCCGTCTTCATTCAAATCTATAGATACCATACCCCGTTCCAGATGCAGTTCCATCTTTTCAACTTTTCTCCCTGGCGGAATAGGAATTTTTATTCGTCCAGCGGGAATTTTAGTTGGTCCCGGGTTATCATAAGGCTTCTCATATAAATTGATTAAATCTTCAAATCGCCCTTCCTTTTCCCATTTCTTCATAATTTCAAACTTATACGCATTGCTTTCAAATTCAGGCACAGGTCTCAAATCCCATAAATCAGTGCGGTCAATAGAGATAATCAAAGAGGAACCATTCCCCCATACCAAAGCGCCCATCAAGCCGTTTCCTAATGACAAACCTTCATCCCAGGTTTTAGCAGGTTTAGTGTAGACAATATTATGCTTTTGAGCCAATTCTGTGGGAGACATGCCAAAGGCATTGAAGGTTAGACCTGCCAGTGATAATACAGTGATGATATAAGAGAACATAGGGTATATCCTTCCATAGATTAAATTTATAGAATTGCTATACCTATAATAATGTATTGTGAGTAGTTGAGCAAATCTTTAATCAGAAATTATGAATGAGGAGGGGCTAATTTTTTCAGGAAATTCCATGGATATATACTGGATGTATGCCCATCACTCCAAAAAATGCTCAAGGCATAATGCCCAAGCGGTTGTATTTGCTCAATTTTTATATCATCTGCTACTTGCTCAGGTTTCAATAATGGTTCCCCTGTCAATTCATTAATACAATACGCACATCTGCAACTTCTACGAAGTTCTACCAGTGGAATGTCAGAAATAGTCCCATCTTTCCAGTCTATAATCAACTTTTTGTCCACTGTTTTTATTTCTGGCTGAGGCGCAGATTCTGCCCTTCGTTTCCCAATCTCCCGTTGAATCTGTTCAATCAATAAAAGCCAAATATCATCATATTCTTTACCTGCATCTTTTTTTGAAGCATCATAAAATTTTGGTAGAATTGGAATCTGTGCAAGTATAGGTAGTCCAAATCGCTGTTGTAAATCCTCCGTTCCTTTACCAAACAGAAAGTGCTTTTTATTACATTTATCGCAAATAAAATAAGCCATGTTCTCAATAATACCCAATACAGGCACTTGCAACTTCTCAAACATTAAAATTCCTCTCGAAACATCTACCAGAGATAAAGTTTGTGGTGTTGTAACGATAATTGCCCCATCTAACGCTATTTGCTGAACGAGGGTCAATTGAATATCACCTGTGCCAGGTGGTAAATCAATAATTAGAAAATCCAGAGGACCCCATTCTATTTGATGTATCAGTTGAGAGGTATAAGTCGAGACCAGCGGACCGCGTAATATGGCTGGTGCATCACCAAGAATATATCCTAATGACATTGTTGAGATACCATCTACACCAACAGGAACAATCCGTTCATCAATCATGGCTACATCTGTCCGAGGCAGATTCATCAAGGTTGGCAGAGAAGGACCATAAATGTCTAAATCCATCAAACCCACTTTGAAGCCACGCCGTTGTAAGGCTCGTGCGAGAAATGCGGCTATGGTAGATTTACCTACGCCTCCTTTGCATGCAGATATAGCAATAATTGATTGAATATTGTCATGATGTATCTGCTGCGGTATGGATGTGGATTTTCTGTTCCGCGAGGTAAATTGAATGTTTACCTTATGAATTCCCTCTATTGAAAGTAATTTTTGTTCAATCTCACTTTTGAATTTTGACTGCAAAGGGCAGGTAGGTATAGTAAGTTCAACATTTAAATTGACAATCCCCCCTTCTTCAATCTGGATTGACTTTACAAATCCAGCACTTACTAAATCTGTTTGCAAATCAGGGTCAATTATAGTTTTTAATTGTTCAATAATTTGGGTCCGCAAGGAATCGGAAGTCATAAATAAAAAGACACTCCTCTATGTGAAAATTTATAATTTAGAAAGGCAACAAGGATTAGAGTTGTTATCAGCAAAAATTACAAACTAATTTTTACCTTCATATCCGCATTCGCGTCAAAATTAATATCATTTTGAGGATTGTATCCTTTTATGTGGATTGTCCCTTCAATACATCCACCGCCTTCAATGTCTTTTATATATGGATAAATATCTACTGCTTTATCTTTCTTAAAAGTAATTTCTGTTTTGTTTTCATTAAAAGTGCCTGCCCCATAATCAATCTCATCATTACCAATCTTTATTTTAAGTGCAATACTTTCAATCCTTGAAAAATCTCCTTCTTTGGCTTGTAATGTGATTGTTTCAACCCATAGATTTCTTATTTTAATTCTATTAACTAACATTGAAAGAAAACCTGAACCCATAGGCAAATTTTGAATTTCTTCTTTTATCTGCTCTCTTAATTTTTCTATATCAAATTCACCACATACTTTTGATAGAGATATCTCTTTATCAACATATATGTCCTGGTTTGTTTCACCGGGAATTGTCCCTGAAATAAGTTTCGTTGTAAAGGGTATCTCTGTTTTAATACAGCCTCCGATACAACCCGCAGAAATTAAACCAATAATAGAGACTAAAAAAAGATTTCGAATGCTTAACTTAGAGAAAATCATATTCTTTTTCATTTGTCATCCTCCTTTAATTTAAATATTAACATTTTCGTAAATTTACTATATTAATTATACACTAAAAATAAAACTGTTACCTAAAAAAATTGTCTAATAGATAATAAAATTTAGTAGAGCCTTTATTACAAAGATTTCTCCTCTGCATAAAGTTCTCTCCATTGAATACCTGCTACGCCGCCTGTGTGAAGTTGTAGAGCAAAGAATCCTTCAAATAAATTGGGAGCAGGGTCTTGAAAATCAACCACTTTAATCCCATTTAACCATGTAATTGTTCTATTCCCTTCTGTCTTTGCTTCAATCTCATTCCAATCGCCTATTCGCAATGCCCATGCAGCAGGAATTTTATCAGTAGGCTCTGTTAGCCAGCCTCGTTTATAACTTTCATAGAGAAAACCTGTCTTTGTCGGGTAAGCCGGCTCCACCTCAACCTGTATCCCTGAAATAACGGGATAACCATCATCTCGCAACTTAATGCTGGAATGATAGAACAACCCATAATTGCCATCTCCTAACATCTTAAACTGTCCACGGACACGAAAATCTTTCCATATTTTTTCAGTAGCAAGGTAACCTTCCGATTTTTTGGGTCCACTTTTACCGACAATAACACCATCTTCAATAACCCATTCTTCTGACCCATAATTTTTCCAACCAGTGAGGTCTTTGCCATTAAATAGACTCTGCCAGTCCCCTACTCGCCCCAAATCCTTAATTCTAATATTTCGATATTCTACCTCTGCAACATCAGGAATAACCTCATCTGCACGCACCTGCAAAAGTATATATCCTTTAATATAATTATCATCCTCAATTTTTGTAGCCAAAACATCATTTAAATAGACCTCAATTTTAGGACCTATCGCAACAACCTTCATACGATTCCAATCCTTTTGCTTCAATGTCATCACAGCCTCGTTAGAAGGCATAGCCAATATCCCTCTGCCATTCTCTTCCATTATCTTTCCCGTTTCAGGTCGCTGACGAGTTTCAATATCTGCCTGATACCCATAACAATCATATTTCCACTGCTCCTTTGGCACATTTTCAGGAACAGGTAATAACGGCAACCATTGTGTCCGAAATTGAATACCTCCATTTATAGGTTTAGTTGTTCTAAATTCGCATTCAAGTTCAAAATCAGCAAATTCCTGTTTCGTATATTGCAACCATATATTTACCTTTTCCTTTTCTTGTTCAGGAGTTTTTGTTAGTTTCCCTTTTATCACTCCGTCCTGAATTGTCCATTCACCACTTAAAGGTTTCCAGCCTTCTAACGAATTGTTCTGAACAAGGGATACCCAATCAGCAGGTTGAGCAAACATACTCAAAATTGAGCATAAAACTAACATTCCCATAGTATAACCTTTCCAATTTTATTTATTATTTTTAAAAATCTACCTACACTTTGATATTTATTATTGCTCACAAAGGTAAAAGATTACAACCTCTAATTACCCTCCAATTATAGCCTCAATCTCAGTATAGTCTCACATGCGCATACGACTTACATTCTTTGCAAGCAAACCCTTAGGTCCCTGTATTATTTCAAAATTTACTTTATCTCCTTCCCGAAGTGTTCGAAAACCCCTCATTCGTATTTCTGAGTAATGAACAAAAATGTCTTCACCTGAATCATTCACGATAAAACCATAACCTTTCCTGTCATTAAACCACTTGACCTTCCCTCGGTAGCGGATGGAAGATGATGTAGATACTGCCTGGTCCATCGTTCAATCCCTTATTGTTAAATTTTTCTTACACCTTTAACCTCTTATATAAAAAACTTCCCAATGAAGTTCTATCGCTATTATTTTACATTATTCTTATAAATATGTCAATATGAAGATTAGAAAAATAAAAAACTGTGGACTAATATGACTAGTATGTCGTATATGACATATTCTTTAATTCTTTAAGCGAATTTATTCAGTAGTTTCATTTTATTTATAATCTTATAATCTTTTGATAGAACAAAATATTTTTAACTGCTGGAAGGAGTTTCTATGCGAATCTTAATAACAGGTGGAGCAGGTTTTATTGGTTCTCATTTATGCGAATTTCTCATGCAACGCGGTGATGAGGTTCTTGTGCTTGATAATTTAAGCACAGGTAAATTTGAGAATATTGAGCATATTCCCGGAATTGAATGTATTATTGATTCTACTCTAAATCAGGATATTGTTCATGATTTAGTTAAAGATGTTGATATGGTATTTCACCTTGCAGCGACAGTCGGCGTAAATCTGGTTATCAACAATCCAATACAAACAATCATAAATAACATCCGTGGAACGGAAACCGTTTTAGAAGAAACCTGTCGCTATCGTCGTCCTCTGCTTATAACATCCACAAGCGAGGTATATGGTAAAAGTATGAAGGAAGTATTTGAAGAAGAGGATGATGAGATTATTGGTCCTCCTTATCGTCATCGCTGGTGCTATGCTGCTTCTAAATCCATTGATGAATTTTTAGCTCTGGCATACTGGAAGGAAAAACAACATCCAGTATATATTGTCAGACTTTTCAATATTGTGGGTCCTCGACAAACAGGACAGTATGGTATGGTGCTCCCTAATTTTATCACTCAGGCGTTAAAAGGTGAGCCGATTCGTGTATTTGGAGATGGTATGCAAACTCGTTCATTTGCCTATGTAGGGGATATTGTTCCCGCCTTGGTTCAAATTATTGAGCGTCCCGATTTACGCGGCACGGTGTTTAATCTTGGAAATGATGAAAGTGTGCGGATTATAGACCTGGCAAAAAAGGTCATCGAACTGACAAAAAGTTCTTCTACTATAAAACTTATCCCTTATGAGGAAGCCTATCCCGAAGGCTATGAAGATATGCGACATCGTGTCCCTTGTCTAAAAAAGATACGACAGGCAATCGGATATGAGCCCAAAACTCCTCTTGAGACAATTATCAAAAAGGTAGAGGACTATATCAGGAAAAAGTTGGACTTAAACTAATTTGTATTACAATCTTATTTTGGTCTCCGTTTTATTTGTGGACTTGATAAAATATTTTGGGGGCTGTTCTTGTTTCTTTTATAATTTAAACTGAAAACCTAAATTTTTAATTAGAATACCAAAGTGAAAAAATGGATAAAGTATTTATAAAAACCTTTGGTTGTCAAATGAATGAACACGATAGTGCAAGAATGATTTCTATTCTTGAACAACTTGGTTTTTCTACCACTGACAGTCCAGAGGAAGCAAATATCATCTTGATTAATACCTGTTCTGTCCGTGAAAATCCTGAAAATAAGGTATATAGTTTATTGGGTGCCCTTCGACCTATAAAAAAGACAAAGCCTGATACTATAATTGCAGTATGCGGTTGTGTGGCTCAACAAGAGGGTGAGAAAATATTAAAACGAGAGTCTGCAGTGGATATGGTTATAGGGCCTGACCATTATTTTGAACTGCCAGAATTGCTATATAGAGTAAAACAAGGGGAACGGCTTTGCACTACACAAAGAACATATCCGAAACCACCTATATTTGACTTCATTCCCAATGAATGGCTCGAAAAAGGACATAGAGAAGGAATAAAGGCATACATAGTAATTAGCAAGGGTTGTAATAATGCTTGTAGTTTTTGTATTGTCCCTCGAACTCGTGGGAGAGAGATTTATAGAACACCTGAAAACATCCTGAAAGAGGTTTATTCAGCAGTTACAGAAGGAATTCGCGAAATATGGTTCCTTGGACAAAATGTAAATGCTTACAAATTCAGTCCTGATTATCGGTTTAATGAATTCTTGTATGATGCATCCTCAATACAGGACCTCTGGCGAATCCGTTTTACTTCACCACATCCACACGATTGGAATAAAGAACTGACTGACCTGATTGCAGAACGGAAGAACATAGCAAGACATATACATTTGCCATTACAATCAGGTTCTAACCGTATATTAAAACTCATGCGACGGAGACATACCATTGAGGAGTATATAGAGCATATTGATTATTTACGGAAGAAAGTCCCTGACATTGAGATAAGCACAGATTTAATTGTTGGCTTTCCAACTGAGACAGAAGCAGAATTTGAAGAGACATTAAAGGTTATCGAGTATATAAAGTTCAGTCAGATATATCCTTTCAAATATTCGCCTCGTCCTGACACTTATGCCGTAAAGTTAGATGATACTGTTTCGCGAAATGTCAAGGAGGAAAGATTGGCACAACTGATAGGTATACAGGAGAAAATTAACCAATCAGCAATGGAGCAACTTGTTAATACAAAGCAAGAGGTGCTAATAGAAGAAAGACATCCAAGAATTCAAAACTTCTGGAACGGTAGAACAAACTCCTATCGTTCAATAACCGTTGCAGGTAAAGACCTGAACATTGGCGATTTGATTTATGCTCGTGTGAGAGGTTTTCATAGCCATTGGTTAGAAGCAGAATACATAGAAACAATAAAAAATTCACCATTAAACAAATAAGGAAGGAAAGAATATGATAGTTTCTGTTGTCCATCCACAAATGACAATTGAATGGAACTGGAACACAACCTTACTTATCCCCATTTTTGAAAACGAACTACCTGTGGATTGTGAACTACTTACTGAAGACCAGGAAATCATTATTCAATCTATGATTGACCGTGATTTGTTTTATGGTAAGGATAACGAATTTTTGTTTGTCCCTTTTCCAGATGCAGCCTTTGCAGGTGCTCTGCTTGTAGGATTAGGTAAGCAGGATAAAATCAATCTTGAAAAAGTCCGTAGAATTTCTGCACAAATTTTTCCATATACGAAAGCGAACAAAATCACTCACCTTGTTTGTGACTGGGAACGACTTTCACCCGAATATATGACACCTTTCATTGAAGGAATATTTTTGGCACAATATACCTTTGAACAATATAAAAATCAGGAGAAGAAAGAAAGTAATAAGCCAATCGAGATAAATACTATTATATTTATTGTCTCCACCGACAAAGACATTTCTGTCCTTAATAATCAATGTGGTCAGACAGTTCTTATTTGTAATGCTGTGGCTATGGCTCGTTCTCTGACATGCTCTCCCGCTAATGAATTAACACCACAAACCTTTGCGGATATTGCGAAAAATGTATGTAAGGACACACAAATCAAAGTTCGAGTGCTAAATAAGATTGAAATGGAAAAGGAAGGATTAAACTGTATCCTTTCGGTGGGTAAAGGCTCTAAAAATGAGCCATTACTACTTGTCCTTGAATATCAACCTGAAATGAGTTCAGAAAAGCCTCTGGTTATTATCGGTAAAGGCGTAACCTTTGATACAGGGGGTATCTGTCTGAAACCTCGAGATGATATGCATGAAATGCGTTATGATATGTCCGGTGCAGCGACTGTCCTGGGGACAATCTATGCACTTAACGAGTTAAAATCCGCTGTATCTGTGGTCGGCATTATCCCGCTGGTCGAAAATATGCCGGGGGGTTCTGCACTTCTTCCCGGTGATATTATCAAAACTTACAGTGGTAAAACCGTAGAGGTGTTAAATACTGATGCAGAAGGTAGATTGATACTTGCCGATGCCATTTCCTACGTACAAAAGAATTATTCGCCACAGAAGATTGTAGACATTGCTACCCTAACAGGTGGCTGTATCATAGCGTTGGGACATTTTGCAGCAGGTCTACTTGGCAATAATAATGAACTTATACAAGAACTCACTCAGGCAGGAGAACAAACAGGAGAACGGCTCTGGACACTGCCTATATGGGAAGATTATGATAAACTTATTCAATCCGACTTTGCCGATATAGCAAATATCGGTCCGAAGTCAGATGCCTCTACTATTATTGGCGCAGTTTTCCTGAAACAATTTGTTGAGAACAATACACCCTGGGCACACATTGATATTGCTGGAACTGCCTGGGGTGTTAAACACATTCCATATTGGGACACCAAATATCCCACAGGATTTGGTGTCCGATTGTTAACTTGCTGGCTATTAAAACATAAACGAGAAAATAAATAATAGAGGCAAAAATATGCGATACTTGCTTGTGTTCACGGTTGTTTTTATTGCACTTATCCTTATAATCACTGGGATAAAACCTGACCTGATACCTGAGGAAGCAGATACCCCAAACATAGTTGAAACTGTTATTGCAAAAAAAGCATCAAACAATATTTCAAAACTCAGTGCGGTTATTAAAAATTGTATTAAAGTTTCTGAAGCCGAAAGTGAGAAAGAAGAAAACAAAGATAATAAAGAAAGCATCCCACCAGAAGAAAAACTTTTAAGAGAATTAGAACTAATCATTGCATACCAGAATGCCATGATTGCCAGATTTAATTTCCATGAGGTTAACGAAAAATCATTAAAACGGGCTGCAACACCTGTTGAACTCCAGAAAGCACACAGAGATTATGAATCCGCAGAACTGTATTTCACAAGGTTACTTGAAAAATATCCAGAAGGGGTAGAATTGTTTAAATAATCCATTCATTACAAACTTTATCGCTGATACATAAATATACAAATGAAAACCGTTCACATACATACCCTCGGTTGCAGACTTAATCAGTCAGAATCCGATACCATGCTCCAGCATCTGTATGAACTTGGATACGAAGTAGCCACAAAGGATGAACCAGCAGACCTGTGCATTATTCATACATGCGCCGTTACACATGCTGCTGAGGTTAAGTGCCGAAAAGTGATACGACAAACAATACAGAGAAATCCTAACGCTGAAGTCGTTGTCATTGGTTGCTATGTTGAAAAAGACCTGGAAAAACTAAAAGAGATTGAAGGGATTGACCTTATTGTAGACAACAAACGGAAAATGGACTGGTTTTCTCACATAAAAGGAACAAAACAGAATACACCAATCGTGCTAATCGGCAATTCATGGGAACTCACAACATTAAACGACTACGCACATACAAAGCATGTATCTCTTCCCGGTTTCCATCGTGCAAATATTAAGATTCAAGAAGGCTGTGAATTTTTCTGCTCATATTGCATAATCCCCACCTTGCGCGGTCCTTTTCGTTCACGAAATTATGCTGATATATTACAGGAAGTTGTATGGAGAACCGAAGGTGGCACTAAGGAAATTGTTCTGACTGGGATTAACATAGGTAACTATAATTATGAAGGGAAAAATCTAATTAACCTTCTGGATATGATTTATGAACAAGTCGGGAATAAAATAAGGATTCGTTTGAGTTCTATTGAATTAAACTCATTAAATGAAGATTTTCTTATGTATATGAAAGATGTAAGCCATCCATTAGTGCCTTATTTGCATATACCACTGCAATCTGGCTCAAACACAATCTTGCAACTTATGAATCGAAAGTATACCCGTGAGGCTTACCACAATTTTGTGCTACATGCAGTAGAAACTGTTCCAGACATAGGGATTAGTGCTGATGTGCTCACAGGCTTTTCCGGCGAGACCTCTCAACTTTTTGACGAGACTCTTGATTTCCTCGAAAACCTGCCTGTTTATTTTCTACACATATTTCCATATTCTCCAAGGGAAGGCACACCATCTTATTCTTTTCCCAATCAAGTCCCTATCGCAGAGATAGGACAACGCGTTCATACATTACTTACATTGAGCAAGAAAAAGCGGAAACAGTTTTATGAAAAAGCCATTGGTTCAACTCGCCATGTTCTATTTGAAGAGAAAGAGAATAAATATTGGCAGGGATATACAGACAACTACATTCGTATAATTGCAGAATCTCAGGAATGTTTAGAAAATAAACTGTGTAAAGTAAAATTAGAAAGCATATTCCCATATCATATAAAAGGTTCTGTAGTCGAGATAGAAGGATAAAACAATTATGGATTCTTCATTACAACAAGCCCTCGAAAAAGAGGAAAAATTAAAAGAGTCCTTTAAAAAATATTCATCTATGGCAATAGCCTATTCAGGTGGAGTAGATTCTACTTACCTTGCTGCAATAGCACGCGAAGTGTTGGGAGAACATAGTGTCCTTTTAATCGCAGATACTCCCAGTTTACCGCGTGATGAACTGAAAGAAGCCATCGAACTAGCAAAACAACAGGGCTGGAATATTTCTATTGTTTACCCCAATGAATTTGAAGATGAACGCTACTTAAAGAATGACTCATACCGTTGCTATTATTGCAAGTGCATACTTTTCCAAACAATGTTAGAATTCACAAAGCAAAATAATATCGAAGCCATTGCTTGCGGTGAAACGGCTGATGACCTCAAAGATATTACTAGAACAGGAGAAATAGCCATAAAAGAGTTTGGCATACTTACCCCTCTGTCAGAGGTAGGTCTACATAAAGAAGAAATTCGGCAATTAAGTAGACTTCGTCAATTACCCACAGCAGACAAGCCCAGTTTAGCATGTTTATCTACACGCATACCCACAGGTATACCTATTACATTAGAAAGTCTTAAAAAAATAGAAGCCGCAGAGAAAGTATTAAAATCATTAGGGTTTAAGCAATACCGTGTGCGAACACATCAGGACCTCGCTCGAATTGAGCTTGAATTAAATGACCTACCGCGTTTAGTCTCAGAACCTATCCGTTCACAGGTAGTGCAGGAGTTCCAGAACTTAGGTTATCGTTTCATAACCCTTGACCTTGCTGGTTATAAAACAGGCAGCACCGCAACCCAGAACCCTCCAGTACTAATTTAGCATAAAAATCAAAATATTTAGAAACTTCTAAAAAATAATTAAATTGATACAAAAAAGAGTATTAAAAATCTTCATCCTTGATTCTATAAATTAAATAGACAAACTGTAAAAACACAAAGAAAACACAAAAGGAATATTAACATTTCACATTGTTTCTTTTGAATTAAGCAATAGAGTCGTCCGAAAAGTCTGTAATTTTGGGATACCATGCTCAGGCTTGTTTTATACAATCACCTAAATTTTTTGTTTATATCTTTTTCAACAATATCATAAACATCTTCTTTGTATTTTGTATTTTGTATTTTGTATTTGAAATTTTAAATTTGAAAGAGGATAATTGTAGAAGTAGAAGAGTAACAGAAAACTCAAATAAAGGAACAAGCAATGGAGACAATAAATAGTTTTTCTACTTACATTCAATCTGTTTTGTCAAAGGGTAGTGTTTTTTTATTGTATTTATTATGTCTTTTTTTATGCACAAGTGTATTTAGTGCCGTAATCCAGATTGACAGCATCGAAGAACTCCAGAAGATAGGCAACGATGCAGCCTATACATTAAACGGCGAATATGAATTGACTCAGGATATTGACGCAAGCGATACGATAAACTGGAACAACGGAGCAGGTTTCAAACCAATCGGGGCAGAAGGAAATCCATTCGTAGGTAAATTTGATGGAAAAGGATATAAAATTACTGATTTATACATATACCGTTCAGGAGAGACTTATATAGGTTTATTTGGTTATCTTGGAGAAGGAGGTGAAGTAAAGAGTATAAAATTAGAGAACTGCTGGATAGTAGGTAATTATTATGTTGGTTGTCTTGTTGGACATAATGTAGGCAGTATTACAAGTAGTTACAGCACAGGAGTAGTGTGGGGTAGTAGTTATGTCGGTGGGCTTGTTGGTGATAATGTAGGCAGTATTACAAGTAGTTACAGCACAGGTGCTGTGCGTGGGACTGGAATTAGTTTAGGTGGTCTTGTAGGAGAGAATAATGGAGGGAGCATTGCAAATAGTTACAGTATGGGACCAGTAACCGGGGGTGAATATGCTGGTGGTTTTGTAGGAAAAAATATTTTTGGAGGTAATATTACAAAATGTTACAGCACAGGAGCAGTATCTGGAATCAGTTATACAGGTGGTTTTACGGCAAAAAATGATATGAGTAGTATTACGAGTAGCTATTATGATGGAGAGACTTCGGGACATAACTATTCTATAATAGAAGGTGTAGAAGTTAAGACAACAGCAGAGATGAAACAGCAAATAACTTTTGTAGACTGGGATTTTGAAAATATTTGGGCAATAAAAGAAGAGGAGAGTTATCCATATTTGAGAGAATTAGGACCTACTCAGGGTTCTACCGAATTGGCAGTAGAAACGAGGGAGATAAACAGTCTAGAAGAACTGTGCAAGATAGGTCGCTATCCCGATTATCCTTGGTGGTGGAATTATGAATTAATGGTGGACATAGATGCGAGCGAGACAGTAAATTGGGATGGAGGTAAAGGATTTAAGCCATTGCTATTTGCGGGAGAGTTTGATGGTAATGGACATGCAATAAGGAATTTATATATCAATCGTAATGGAGAGGATAATGTAGGTCTATTTGCTTGTGTTGCTTTAGGAGGTAAAGTTCATGATATAGGGTTAAAGGACTGTCGGGTAGCAGGCAATTCTTTTGTAGGTGGACTTGTTGGATATAATTATTCAAGTAGCATTGAGAACAGTTATAGCATAGGAACTGTGTTGGGGACCAAAGGTTATGTTGGCGGCATTGTGGGAGTAAATTGGTATAGTAATATCACAGATAGTTACAGCACAGGAACGGTGTCCGGGACTGGATATATTGGAGGTCTTGTAGGTTATAGTTATACCAGTAGCATTAAGAACAGTTATAGCACGGGAACAGTGTCTGGGACTGAATTTTATACAGGAGGTCTTGTTGGAGCAAGTAATTCTGGTAGTATTATGAACAGTTATAGTATGGGAACAGTGTCTGGGACCTGGTATGTAGGTGGTCTTGTAGGAAATAATTATAAAAATGATATTACAAACAGTTACAGTGCAGGAACGGTGTCCGGGACTGGGAATTATGTTGGTGGCTTTATAGGTTATAATGATAGAGGTTATATTACAAGCAGTTATTGGGATACAGAAACCTCTGGTCAGAGTAGTTCTTCAGGTGGGGAAGGAAGGACAACCGCAGAAATGAAACAGCAAGCAACTTATGTAGATTGGGATTTTGTGAATACCTGGGGAATAGAAGAAAATAACAGTTATTCATACTTATTATGGCAGGGAGGTTCATTTGTTACCTGTCCGGATGTAGCGGGGATGACCCGGAGTTCAGCAGAGAGTGCAATAACGGAAGCAGGATTGACGGTTGGGCTAGTTATTCAGCAATGTAGCGATACAGTTCCTATAGGTAATGTGATAAGTCAGAATCCTGCGTTAGGACAAGATATAAACCCAAATATGAAAGTAGATTTGACAGTTTCAACAGGCACATGTCCAGAAAGTGAGGGAACTATCGAGGGCACAGTAGAAGGCGAAGGAGTTATTGAAGGGATAATAGAAGGAACTAATGAAGGCACAGTGGACGGTAGTCCGGATGGAGCAGTAGAAGGTGAAGGAATAGTTGAAGGCATTCCTGAAGGGACAATAGATGGGAGTCCAGACGGTATGCTGGAAGGCGAAGGGACTAATGAGGGCTTATTAGAAGGTGAGGGAGCTATTGAAGGGATAATAGAAGGAACTAATGAAGGCACAGTGGATGGAAATCCAGATGGGGCGGTAGAAGGTGAAGGAATAGTTGAAGGCATTCCTGAAGGGACAATAGATGGGAGTCCAGACGGTGTGCTGGAAGGCGAAGGGACTAATGAGGGCTTATTAGAAGGTGAGGGAGCTATCGAGGGCACAGTAGAAGGCGAAGGAGCTATTGAAGGGATAATAGAAGGAACTAATGAAGGCACAGTGGATGGAAATCCAGATGGGGCGGTAGAAGGTGAAGGAATTATTGAAGGAGCAGTAGAAGGTATACAAGAAGGAATAGTTGAAGGCACTGGAGATGGTGCTCATGAAGGGACAGTAGAAGGCGAAGTTCAGGGCAATGAAGGACCTTGTGGCTGTTCAGGCGGTAAGGATATGCCGTCCTTTGACGGGTTTATGAAGTACCTATTAGACATTCTATTTGTCAGTTTCCTTGTATCCCTCATGAGTGGCATAAAGAGACAAAGTAAGCCATAAATATCTACTATATGTTTTATTTGTTGGTTTCCTCGTCTCACTAATGAGTGGCATTAAGAAACACAATAGCCGTGATTAGGATATAGCATAATATCCCTGCCCACGAAAAATCATGTGGGCAGGGAATTTTTATTATTTTCTAATGAGAAACGACTAATCCATGATAGGATAAATACCAAGACATATAGAACTGTCTACACTAATTAATCTTAAAGAAATAAAAAATTTCTCCTTTGTATTCTCTGCAACTTTTTTCTCAATTAAAACCTTGTTTCATAGTTAGAACAGAAATAACTCCTATTCGCTAAAAGACTAAAGGAAAGATTTCTCAATTTACTTAAAATGTTAAGGAGGTTCAAAACAGTAGGAAGTGAATTGGGACAATAGAAGTAGAAATTAAATAAAGAAATTTCTCTATGACAACTGAAATTACCAATTTTAAAATTATATTGTCTGTTGTAAGAATAAAGACCTTATCAAAATTTTTAGCAAACGGTGAAAATGATAAACTCAAAAAGATATTTTGTAGATATTTTGATATAGAGAAAATTTATAGAAATTGTTTGAATGTGTATAATATCGTTTAAGATTATTCGTTTAATGATAGTATTTTAATTTAAAATAAAGGGTAAACATTTCAAACATATAAAAAGGATTTGGTATGGATTATAAATTTAGTCAGATGTTAAAAGTCTCATTTTTTGTTTTATCAATGTCTCTTATATCTTTACTTGTTTTTCCTTTTCAGTTTTTGTATGGGGAGTCGGACTCGGACATTGAATATTCTTCAATTCGGATGTTAAGTAAGAATCCTATTCCGGGTAGGAATGTTTCTATGGATATTCATTTTGACAATATGGTAGAGAAAGATGGGGGCAAGTTTATTCCTCTTGTTTGTGAAATGGACGCAAAACATGGTTATTCTTATGTTGTGGTTTCTCTTGATATTTCAAATAAGAAGGATAAGGGAACTATATCTAAAATAAGCACAAGTCAAGAAATCTCACTGGCAAAGGGTTTTAATCGCAGTCTTTTCCTACTTCCTGTGCAAGAATTGAAAGACAGTATTTATCAGGGAATTATCCAGGTAAAGTATACGAAAGAGGAAAAGCCAGTAATTACTAATTTTGAGATGGAGAAAATATCATCAAGAGGGTTAGAAGAACACTTAAATTCATTAACAAAGGAAATCAACGATATTTCAGGTAGTATGGAAAGTAGTCGTGCAAAAGGGATTATTGAAGCAACACTTGTTAAAAAATTATTAGAACAAGCCCAAAATGAATTTTTACTTAAAGAATGGGATAACCTATCTAATACTTTGAATATTTTAGAAGAGCAAATTTCGGCATTAAAGGTATCGTTTTTGAGAAAATTTGGCAGTTCAGAAGGCAACTCAATTTTTCAAACACCAAAGTCCCTATCAATTACTTCTGGGGGCATAGTATCAGAGGGAAAACCAGTAAATTTAGTAGGGATATATATAGATGAACCTACTATGGATAAAGTAAAAACAGTTATAGATTACTTAGTTCCGATGGTAGTATTTCCAATAACATTAGATAAATTGATGCCATCAGAGGCGATGGATGAAACCATTCCACAAGATATCGCAGATATGATAAATGCTTTATTTCAGGACGGTGTATATGTATTGATACAGTTAAATCAAGAGAAAATTCCTACCTGGTTATATGATAAATATCCAGAAATTGATAAAGAAGGATTTATAAACTTATCTCAGATAGCAGTTTTAGATTTGATTGGAAAAGGATATGAAAAAATAATAAACTGTTATGGAAGTAATTCATATTATTTGGGAACAAGTTTATTTATCAACCCTAAATTTAAGTTTGATGGCGATGTAATTCGTCAGTCTTTTATTGAATGGGTAAAGACAAATTATCCAGATAGGCAAACATTAAACCAGATTTGGCATGCACATTTAGCAAGTTATGATGAAATAACTATTTGGGATGAATTGGCGCCAGATTGGAGTTATCAGAACCGTCGTGCCTATCAATATGACTGGCAGAATTTTCATCGGGATATGATAACCAATGCTTTGAAAGTGGTATTTGAAAAAGTTCGTTCATCTAACGATAATCGAAATCCAATTTCAGTGACTTTTCCTTCAACTGTATTTGAATTGAATGAAACGAAATTTACACCTAATCGTGAAACGATTGTTCCTCTTCTTGATTTTGTATCTCTGAATGCAGTGTTTGATTCAGAGAACGATATATATGTTCAGGGTTATCCTGACCCAGTGGTAGATGTAGTGTGGATGTGTTCCATTGCAGAAGGGAAACCGATTGCCATTACTCGTGCTGATTTACAGTATAAAGAAGGTATGACAAGTTTAGAGAGATATAATCATACACAGTGTTTTTTATGGGAAATGGCATTATCAGGTGCTCAAATAGTTGCATTAAATATAACAGGAGATTTGAGGGATAATGTGCCAGTATTGAAGGCAATCTCAGATACCAACAATTTGTTCTCACAAATAAATTCTGAGTTGAGGCAGTTCCAATCATCTACTCCAATGGTTCGGATTTTATTTAGTGATTCTTCTAAAATTCTTGATGGTGGGGCACCTCATCTAAAATCTGCAAAACTTGCTTATGAGGGTAGTTCCTTTGCTGGTTATGATGTGTCTTTTGCAACAGAAATGGAAATAGAAGAAGGGGCATTAAGAGAGACAAAGGTTCTAATTATGCCTCAAACCCTATCTCTGGAAGATGATGTGTTCAATAAAATTACGGATTTTATCCGTGAAGCAAATTATGTAATTCGGGTAGGAACACAGATTCCTTATGACCCCAAAGGCATTTCACGAAGGGATGTTGTTCAACCTACAAGTAATACAGTATTGGTTCGGGGTATGAACCTACCCACTGAATATTTACATGGAATGGATGCCGTTCTTTCAAATAAGGCATTGACACCTATCCCAAGACCTGTAAATAAAGTAGGGTATCCTCTTGAAGGAGTAAAGTCAAGGTTCATTTCCTCGTCAGATGGAGGTGGATATTTATATCTACTTAATCTACGAAAAGAGCCTGTTCTATGCCGTCTCACTGGTTATTTGCAAAATGGGTTTGATTTAGTCCATACGGAAGATGTTGAATTTCCTAAATTGCTTCAACCACTGGAATTGTCTTTTATAAAACTGGTTCCACCAAACTATGAAAAGGTTGTTCAGGTAAATCAGTTAGAAGATAAAAAGGATAAAAAGAAAAAGTAATTATAAAAAAGGAGTCTCAAATTGACGGGACTTGAAACAGGTGGCGTTTCACCTTTCTCGCAAAATGTAATTGCAGTGGTCTGGGATTTTGATTTTACATTAACACCGAGAAATATGCAGGAGCCACTCTTTGCTGCTTATGATGTTGATGAAAATAAATTCTGGAAAGAGGTAAATGCTTTGCCAGAGTATTATAAAAAGGCAGGGGTTCGAGTATCAGAAGAGACAGCATATCTCTGGCATATAATTTCCTATGTGCAGGCAGGCAAATTCCCAGATTTAACAAATCAAAAGTTAAGAGAATTAGGGGAGAAGATAGAATTTTATCCCGGATTGCCTGACTTTCTATCAGAGGTTCAACAATGGTTAGAACAAGAACCCTATACCGAATATGACTTAAAAGTGGAACACTATATAGTAAGTAGTGGGCTTGCGGAGATGATACGCGGTTCAAAAATTGCACCATATATCTCTGGGGTATGGGCTTCGGAATTTATTGAGATTCCTGCGTGTCCAGATGAGGATTTTTCTAAGAGTCCAAGGTCAGGTTTAATCAGTCAGGTAGGTTATATTATTGACCATACTACAAAAACGCGAGCACTCTTTGAAATTAATAAAGGAGTTAATAAGTTAGAAGGGATTAGTGTGAACGATTCTATCCCTGAAGATGCAAGGCGTGTGCCATTCAAAAATATGATTTATGTAGGAGATGGTCCGAGCGATATTCCCTGCTTTTCAGTGGTGAGGAAACATGGTGGGCTTACCTATGCTGTTCATCCGAAAGGAGATGAAAGTAAGTATTTACAGGTAGTTAGCCTTATAGAGTCAGACCGAATTGATGCCTATGGTCCTGCGGATTATTGTAACGGCAGCGAAACGGTCTATTGGTTGCGAAATAAAATCTTAAAAATTGCAAAAAGAATAATTCAGGATAAGGAAGACGCCCTTCGCTTAAAGGTTAAATCGGGACCAAAGCATACAAGTTAAACGACTTTTAATTGATTGAATCAGTATCCCAGACGCCCGGTATTTTGGTATTGCAAAAAGGACAACGTCCATCGCTTATCTTATTTGTCCAGACATTAAAGCCAGTTCGTTCAATAAGTAATTCTGAACAATGAGGGCAATATGTATTTTCCATTGTTTCTACCGAACCAGGACGATTCCCAGCATAGACAAAATGTAAACCAGAATCTTTTGCTATTTTATAAGCCTTCTCTAATTGATGGGGAGCCGTTGGAAAGGCATCATTCATTTTATAATTTGGGTAAAAACCTGTAACATGCCAGGGAATATCAGGACTGATTTTTACAATAAATTTAGTCAATTCGCGAAGTTCTTCGTCGGTGTCATTAAAACCCGGAACAAGCAGAGTAACAATTTCAACCCAGTAATTAAGTTCCATCAATTGCTCTATTGTTTTACAAACAACTGAAAGTTTCCCACCTAATTTATCATAGTTTTTCTGTTGAAAGGTTTTTAAGTCTACTTTGAATAGTTGCATAACTGGTCTCAAAAATTTCAATACCTTTTCCGAAGCATGCCCATTACTTACATATCCACAAATAATCCCCTTCTCCTTTGCCAGTGAGAAAATTTCAAAAGCCCAATCGCTTGTGATTAAAGGTTCATTGTATGTGCTAACCATAACAGGGGAATGATGTTTTAGCGCGAGGTCTAATATCGTGTTTGCGGAGATAGGCTCAAACCGAACAAGGGAATTGGGGTCGCGAAGTGTTTGACTGCTTAACCAATTCTGACAGAAAGGACAATGAAAGTTGCAACCTAACATACCAAAGGATAAAGCCGTTTCTCCAGGTAGAACATGGAAAAAAGGTTTTTTTTCAATAGGGTCTATTGCCAATCCAGCAACATAACCATAAGGAGTATATAAAACGCCATTTTTGTTAAACTTTAATTTGCAAGTCCCTGCTTTCCCCTGTGAAATTAAACATTGCTGACCACATGAATAGCAACGAACCTTGCCATTTCCCAAAACCTCATACAATTCTTCGTTTGCAGGTCTTGAATATTTTTCTTTTAACAATTGTTCTGCAGTTTCCATCTTTCTTCTTCTATCAAAGGTGTTCTATTAATTTTTATAGTTATGGTATATTATATAACGAATTGAACTAATTTTTTAGCAAAAATATCAACAAAGGGAAGGAAAATGATTTTTCAAAAGAAAAATTCGGTATTTACAAAAAAATATGGAGAATTTACAGACTTGACAACATTGATTCAAACAGCATTAGAAGAGTCGGGACTTAAATCAGGTATTATAAATATATTTAATGTGGGCAGCACTGCTTGTATTGGGACAATTGAATTTGAACCGGGATTAATAAAGGATTTACCAGAACAATTATCAAAACTGTTTCCACCAGGTAGACATTATGCACATGAGCAGACCTGGCATGATGGGAATGGGCATTCACATTTGCAGGCTACTTTGATGGGTCCCGGGATTACCGTGCCGTTTAAGGACGGAAAACTTATCCTTGGAACATGGCAGCAGATATTTCACATGGAATGCGATATAAAACCCCGTCAAAGAGAGATATTTATTACTGTGATAGGTGAGTAAAGATTGAATGTTCTGTTGTTATGATGAGATAGAGTTGCGTTTTTTTATATAATTATTCTAGTAATTGTGCCCCGATAGTTCAGTGGATAGAACGAGTCCCTCCTAAGGATTAAACCCGCGTTCGATTCGCGGTCGGGGCGCTTTTTTTGGATAGTTTTGTCGGGACTATTTCCAACAGCCTTTTAATAAGTCCCTATTTAATATTGAACATTTTTGTAGGTATCTAATAAGGTAAGTTGTTGCAGGTTGTAAGTCGCAGTGTCTAACCTGTCTTTTATTTCGGCAATTTCCAATCTCTTCTGTGCGATTTCTATATATTCTTGATTTATATCAATTCCGATAAACTTTCTTCCTAATCTTTTTGCTGCTACGGCAGTTGTTCCGCTCCCTATGAATGGGTCAAGGACAATAGAATCTTTTGAAAAAGTTGTAAGTGCAATAATATATTCACATATTGCTAAAGGCTTCACTGTCTTATGTGTATTAAATTCACCTTTTTCGTCATAAATCCAATCATTTTTATAAGTCCTATTACACTTTTCACATTGTGGAATGATATTGTCAGGGACTAATTGTTCATTTGGATTTATATGTGACTTTTGCAGTCTTATAATGGTATTTGGTTAGTTTCATAGTGTATTTACTTTTAATGTAATAGAAAAAAAACAGATGGTAATTTATTAATGTTATTATGTAGTTCTATTGTATTAGAAAATAACATTGGAAGTAAAAAAAATTTATTTCTATTGGTTAAAGTGGTATGATATTGGGAAAAACTGTTTTATGGAGGATATAGAGTGGGATTTTCTGTTGGTATCGTGGGATTGCCGAATGTAGGTAAAAGCACTTTGTTTAACGCCATGACGCAAAGTAGCCATGCACAGGTGGCTAATTATCCTTTCTGCACAATTGAGCCTAATCATGCAATTGTGAAAGTGCCAGACGCAAATCTGGAACGGCTGTCTTCAATGCTTCAACCCAAGCAAACAATTTATGCAACAATCGAGTTTGTGGATATAGCCGGACTGGTAAAAGGTTCACATAAAGGCGAAGGACTTGGAAATCAATTTCTGGCAAATATTCGAGAAACAGATGCTTTAATCCATATTGTTCGTTGCTTTGAGGATGAAAATGTTGTGCATGTGAGCGGAAAAATTGACCCGCTTGCAGATATTGATGTAATTAATATTGAATTAATTTTTGCAGATTTACAGCAATTAGAACGGAAGATTGAAAAATTGCAACGGTTGGCAAAGGGCGATAGGAAACTCCTACCTTTATTGGAATTATGTGGACGGTTAAAAGAGCATTTTGAAAAGGGACTGCCTGCAAGGACTTTTCCTGAGAAGGATACTGAATTGTTTCAGGAATTAAATGAAGAGATGCGATTTACAACAGGTAAAAAGGTTATTTATGTGGCTAATGTTGATGAAAAAGGGTTAGAACATGACCCGCCTGTTTTAAGCGAAGTCCGAAAATTAGCAGAGAAAGAAGAGACAGAAGTGGTAAAGATATGTGCACAGTTGGAAATGGAATTAGCAGATATGAGTGAAGAGGAGAGGAAAGAATTTTTGGCTATGGACGGAGCTATGGAATCTGCTTTGGAACAGGTGGTTCATGCAGGTTATCGTTTATTAAATCTGGTAACATTTTATACCGTTTCACCGCCACAAGAGGTTCGTGCCTGGGCAGTGAAAGAAGGGACCCCCGTTGTAAAGGCTGCAGGTATGATACATACTGATTTTGAAAAGCATTTTATTTGTGCGGAAGTAATACCTGTTAAGGATTATCTGGCTTATGGTGGAGATGCAGCAGCCAAAAATGCCGGCGCCTTACGAATAGAAGGAAGAGATTACCTTGTTAAAGATGGAGATTGTATCCATATTAGAGCAAATGCGTAAATGTGTTTAATTTTTCTTTTATAAATTTAAATAACTAACCATAATCAAGGAGGGAAAGATATGAAGAAGGGATTGTTTCTATCAATATCTATTTTGCTTACTATATGTTTAATAGGAGTTTCTTGTAGTGGAGGGGACGCAGGAAAAAAGGCAGACAAATCTAAGAACACATTGTTTTCTCCGTCACCATCTAAAAATAAACAATCTGTTTCTTTAGTTCCAGTCGCCCAGTATCCACTTGCAGGTGAACCAATAGAAAAGAGGTTTATGTTAATCTTCGATACGCAGGTTCATTTCCCTTCCGAATTGCCTGCTGCGGAGTATATAAAGACAAACCCACCTTTGAAAGGTATTACATATTGTTCAGAAAATTCAGTTGTTTTTAATTTATTAGAATCTGTGCCAGCGAGTGTTAATGAGATTGAAATTTGTGTTCATCCACAATTGCAATCTGAAAATGGTATTCTTATAGATACAAAAAAGCAATGCTATTATGTTCCTACGCTGGGTTTGAAAGTATTAGATGGGCAGTTTCAAGATGTAAACGATAATGAGATTATGTTCCTATTAAAATTTAGTTTTCCTGTTTTACCAGAGGAAATAAAGTCGTTTATTTCTATAACAGACCAGAACAATTCAGATATAGAATTCGTATTAAGTGGTGCCAAAGACCCGAATAACTTTGTATTACTTCAAATAAAAAGGACGAGGAATGAGCCTTATAAACTTCTATTAAGACCAGGATATACAGATAGTGGGAAAGAATACAAAGGGCAGATGGCTTATTTTGAATTTCCATTACAAGAACCATTAACAGTAGTGGAATGTAAAAGAGTTGATTCATTGGAGGTTGAAATTACATTTTCACGGCCTGTATCTAGTGATGTTGTTTATAGAAATATTCAAATGGATTCGCCTGATGCAGGTATATATTCTTTTGATGCAACACCTAGAGATTTTGGTAAGGTTGATGAAGTCGCAATAGACTCTCAGGAAAATCAGTCCGATTTGACAGTGCATAAAGTATCTAAATCATGGTCTTTGCAAATAAAAGATACAACCGCTAGCAATAGATATCCGGTTATAAGGGTGGTAGTAAAGAAAAATACATGGTCAAAAGATTTTTCTATTCTTTCTGAGGAATATGTCTGGTCAACTGCGGATAAAACAAAAGCATTTAGAGTTGATTATGCCTATTGGAAAAATAATGGTTTAAATGGAGTTGCTTGCATGCTATATATGTCGAATATTGATAAAGAGGATGCTATTAACCATCTTGAAATAATTCCACCTGTGGATAATGTACTTATTCAATCCGTTGGCGGTGAAATAGAAATCAGTGGCAATTGGAAAACAGGAGTAGAATATACCTTGAAATGGAAGGCAGGTTTGAAATGGGGATTGCAAAGAACTGAACAAGGCAATTTCACTGCTAGAACTCTGGAAAGTGATTATATTTATACACTTCGGGAACTTCCTGAAATTAGAACACTTGATTTTGATAATAAAGATAAGTTCTATATTATTCCTTATCACGAGAAAAATTTTATTCGTGTAGGTAGTCGAAATGTTCCCAAGGCATATTTACATGTATATCAAGTTATTACTGAAAATCTTCCTGTATGGTTAGGAAATACTTCGAGCAATCGCCTTTCTTTTGAGATTAATGAGAAGACTACAAAATATATCACTGCTATCCCGATAGAATTTTCCGACAGTGTAGACAAAACAAGTTATGTTAATGTAGATTTGACCCAATACCTGACTAACTATTCCAAAGGTGGCATATTTACCTTATGTTTATCTGATACAAAAGAGCCTGGAAAATTGCGTGCAAGTTGGGAACCCTCTGAATCAAAAGATGGTGGAAATGGAATATATGAATGGGATGATTATTACGATGATGAATCGGAGTCAAATGATGATGAAAATCGTTTCTATGCAGATGTAAAAGGCGCAAGAAGTTCAATCCGATATGTATTGTGGACTAAGTTAGGTTTGGTTTCTCATTGGGATAACACAAGTTTAGTCGGATTTGTCCATGATTTAATAGATTTATCTCCACAGGCAGGTGCGTTGGTGTCAGCATATTCAATTAAAAACAATAAAGTAGCCGAAGGAACTACTGATAACAATGGCATTTTTAAACTCCTGCTGGATAATCAGGATACAGAAACGCCAAGATTAATCACAGTCAAAACAGAAAAAGATTTTACCTTTGTATTTTTAACACCCAAACCTTTGCCCATGTTAAAAGACCTTGAAAAATATGATAACTACGACAAAAATAAATATGATGCCTTTGTCTATACAGATAGGAATCTATACCGTCCGGGTGAATTGATACATTCACGCTGGATTGTGCGTAATAATTACGGCTCAGAAGTCATAAATGCACCGCTAGAATTGCGGTTTATAAATCCACTAAATAGAATTGTCCAACGCAAAGTCGTTAATTCTTCTGAATGGGGAACCGGCAGTGAAGATATTACTACTGAAACTACATACCTAACAGGGGCCTATACACTAGGCCTATATATCCCTGGAGGTGAGCAAATCTGTGGCTCTGTGCCTGTTCATATTGAGGACTTTGTCCCTGACCGAATAAAAACAGAATTAACAGTCCCTGATAATTTCTGGATTGTCGGGACAAAGCAAAAGTTTGAGATATTATCACAATATTATGTCGGTCCACCTGCAAGTAATTTGTCTTGCAAAGGAAAACTTATAATCACATCTACCACTTTTGAGAATAAGAAGTGGAAAGGCTATCATTTTGGAAATAGTGAATTTTTCAAGACCGTGGTTATAGATTTAGGTACTCAAAATACAGATTCAGAAGGGAAAACAGAATTCTCGTTTGATTTTAGTCCCCCGGGAGTTATCAATAAGCCTATAGAAATTGCAGTTATAGGAGAGGCTTCAGAATTTGGAGGACGGGCTGTTTCTGCTGTAAAAAGGGTTAAAGGTTATCCCGAAGAGACTATTTGCGGATTGGGTGTTGAAAAGATAGGGGACAAATTGCAAATTGCCGTAGCCCTGGTTGATAAAGATTTTAATCCTGCTCCAGATAGTGAAGTAGATGTATTTTTAGAGAGAGTAGATTGGGGTTTTGTAAATCGCGTATATTCAGAGGGTTCAGGTCGGACACTACCTCAATGGGACCGTGTTTTTACAATTATTGAACAGACAAAGGTAAAGACAAAAGATGGGAAAGCAACTACACACCTAAGTGTTCCTCCCTTTTATAATTCTTATAGGATACGAGTTCAGAAAAATGGGATGAAGGCTTTTTCAGATGTGACTTTCTATTGCGTTCCTCAGAAGATTATGTATTTAGAAGAAGGACCCCCCGAATTAGTTAAGATACATATTGAAGACAAAAAATGGTATGTAGGAGAGGCTGTTCCAGTATCGGTAGAGGTTCCGTTTGATGGGAAAGCTATTGCTGTAATTCAGGGTGAAAGGGTATGGGATGCAAAGGCGTTTGATATTGTTTCAGGGAGAGGTGTTTTTTCTTTTAATATAGATGAAAAATATTTTCCAAATGTTTGGGTTGGTGTTTCGGCGATTCATTTGCCCACTAAGGAAGAGACTATTAGCCCCTATTCTACCTTTTCCTTTGCAAAGGTAGAGATAGAAAAACCTGAACGAAAATTAAATATTGTAATTTCAAAAATTCCAGAAGAGGTAAGACCACAGAATTCCGTGGAATTAGATGTTCAGACCACTACTATTGATGGGAAGCCTGTTCCAGCGGAATTGACTGTAGCAGCCGTAGATGAAGGGATACATGCAATTCTCGGCTACACATTGCCCGACCCGTATTTATGGTTTGGTAGAACCCGTTATTCTCCTATCTGTAGGGTGCATTATTACGACCATGTTGCGTATGACTATGACCCGTCTTCGCCAAGTGGAGATATGATAGCCCGCCAATTATCAGCAGGTAAGCCAGAAATCGGCGAATCATGGATAAAACCTGTGGCTTTATGGTCAGGAACAATAAGGACTGATGAACAGGGATTTGCAAAGGTGGCATTTGACTTACCTGAATTTAATGGAACATTAAGAATAGTTACGGTGGGAACGAACAAGGAATTACTTGGCTCTGCGGAGAGCAAGATGTTGGTTAGAAGACCATGCGTTATTCAGACTCAACTTCCCCGTTTCTTACGACCTCAGGACAAAGCCATTATATTTGCACGAAGTTTGAATTCACAAGAGAACCCGTTAGATGTAAAATTATCACTGACCTCAAATGAATCTATTAGTGTTCAGCCATTGAACCTGCAATGGGAATCACCGCCAAAGGGTTTAGGCATTTCGTCTGATATTAATATTGTTTGTTTATCAGGGACAAATAATGCCCAATTGCAATGGCAATATAATATTACGAATAAAGCAGGGGACATAATAGACCAATTCTCAGAACAAACACCTATACCTATCCGAATCCCATCTATATATGAACAAAGAGCCACTACTTTAATAGTTCCTTCAGGCAGGACAATAAATTTAAACACCTCAGATTTTGTTGAAGATAATTTGTTAGAAACAGAAATAAAAGTAGGTGGAAGTCCTTTCCTTCAAATAGAACCTGCTCTCCAGTGGCTGTGGGAATATGAGTATACCTGTTGCGAACAGAAAGTATCACGCCTTTATGCTCTATACCTGTTCCGCAATTTTTTGAAAGATTCCATGTCCGATGTAATTTCGCCATCGGATTACGATAAACTTTTGATGACAATGGTAAATGACATCTTTTCCCATCAGCGAAGGGACGGGGGACTTTCTCTCTGGCCTTATGCCTCCGATTCAGATGAAAGGGCATCACTGCATGCTGGATTTCTACTTGCTATGATTAATCGTGATAAGGGTCTACCTATACCAGAAAAATCTTATCAAAGGTTAATCTATTACTTAAGTGATTTAGGTTCATTAGAACAAGAAACGCGTTATTTTTCAAACTTTGAAGCAAAGGCATTTACCACACTTATCTTGGCTCTGAATGGAGACCCTACTGCTTGTGAACGATTAAATAATAACTTGGAAATAGACTACTCACGTAGTTTAAGAGTATTGCTACTACTCGGAGCAAATATCTGTGGAAAGCCTGCAGAGGAAATAAAGAAATATGTAAAACAACTTATATGGGAAACAGAAAAAGAGCCTGAAAAGGAAACTTGGGAGTTCAGTTCCCAGAGAGTCCGAATGCTGGCTTTACAACTTATTTCCAAAGTTATATCGAATGAAACGCCTGAAAGTATATTAAAAGCACAGAAGCCGCTAATTGAATATTTAACAAAAAATTTAGGCTATACTACCTATGATTTAGCAATGGTTCTTATGGCACTGGATATGAGTTTCAAGAAATTAAATATCCAGCCGCAAGAATGTACAGCACAAGTAAAGGTAAATGATATTGAACAACTTGTTCAGGGAACAAAGATACTCAAAAGCAAAAAACAGGGGGCAACACAAATTGATATTCACAACACGGGCAAATCTCCTGTATATGTTTTTTGGTGTATTCGAGGGGTATCAAAAAATCCGTCTAAATATGCACAGGCAAATAATTTGGAATTTAAACAATTCATTTATAACTGTCAAAAGAAATTAGGTGCTACAACACCATTTACTCAGGGAGAGACTTATCTGCTTGTATTTGCAACCTATCCTAAATTTAATATGGATAATTTAATTTTAACCCAGTTATTACCCGCAGGATTTGAAATTGAAAATCCCAGACTAAAAAGGGAGCAGATAAATGAACTTATTCCAGAATCTCTACTTAAAACATCAAGTATTATTAATCCTGAACATGTAGAAATAAGAGATGACAAACTAATCGTAGCATTTCCTGAATTAACATATACTTCAAAAGATGTAAGGTATATTTATGTTTGTGTAGTTCGAGCAATTACCCGTGGTAGTTTTGAATTTCCAGGGGCAAGAATTGAAGATATGTATAATCCGGAAACTTTTGCTTGTTTAGCAACGGAACAAATTGAAGTTAAATAAATGTGATATGGACAGAAATCTACTGAACCATATTGTAAGGACAATTTTATTATTTCTTGGGATACTCTTAATAGTTATAATCCCTTTTTATTCTATTTTAGTGTGGAATATAGGTCCTGAAAATCCCCGTGATTTTTTAATGAGTTTATATTCGCCACAAGTCCTTTCAAGAGAAGGTAGGATTCTATGGACTGGATTAAATGAGAAAGAACAATGGTGCTTACCCGTCCATATTAATAGTGTTTCACAACATTTAATCCACGCTACCGTAGCCCTAGAAGACAAACGATTTTGGCAACATCACGGCATAGATTTGTCTGCAATAGGTCGTGCCATATTCCAAAACCTTTATGCCTTCCAGGCAGTTTCAGGTGCGTCAACAATAACAATGCAAGTAGTGAAGCAATATTATCGTCAGAGAGGTTATACTGTACCTGATTCTATATTAAAAAAGTTACATTTTAAGTTCTTGCAGGCAGTTCAGGCTATTAGGCTTGAGAGAAGTTCTACAAAACAGGAGATACTGCAAGCATATTTAAACAATGTGTCCTATGGTGGAAATCTGGTAGGAGTAGAATCCGCAGCCTGGCGATACTTTGGCAAAAAATCGGAAACCTTAAACTTAAGCGAAAGTGCCCTGCTTGCAGGTATTCCGCAGTCGCCTGAGGTATACCGTCCTGATAAAAACTTATCTCGAAGTCTAAAAAAAATGAGGTATGTCTTGGGTAAGATGAATAAAGAGGGGTATATTTCAGAGGAGCAGCATGCAAAAGGAGTAAAATCAAAAATACAGATTGATTTTTATCCTTTTCCCAATCATTGCCAGCACTGGGTAGAAAAAGAGGAGCACTTACTAAATGAAAACCGAACACTTCATACCTGTATGGAATATGATATTCAGACTGAGGTAGAGGAGATATTAAAGCGAAAAGTTCGGCAATGGACACCCGAAATTACTATTGCGTCTGCAATGGTTGTTGATGTTTCTAATGGAGAGATTCTGGCACGAGTTGGAGGTATATCAAAGGATTCAAGGATTCCTGTCAGTTATTTAGATTTTTGTAGCGTGCCTCGTTCTCCCGGTTCTGCATTAAAGCCTTTTCTATATTGTCTGGCATTGGGAAAGGGACTTCTATTTCCAGAGGAGACCCTGTTAGATTCAGAGTTAGATATAGGCAATTATTTTCCAAAAAATTTTGATGAGGTTTTCCATGGATTTATTGACGCTACCACTGCATTACGATATTCACTAAATATCCCTGCAATTCTCCTTTTACAGCGAGTAGGAATAGGTTCGTTTGTAGATAAGTTAGAAAAATGTGGACTTAATTTTAATGAATATGTCAAGAAAGTTAAGGAGCCGGGTTTAGGCTTTGTTTTGGGAAACTGCGAAGTGAGTATGGAAGAAATGATGCAGGCTTATGCTTGTCTGGCAAATGAAGGAAAGTTCAAGCAGTTAAAGATTTTGATAGACGAGAAGAACGAGCAGAGTATCCAGGTATTTGACCATGGTGCGACCCTAATCTTATATCAAATGATGGAAGGCATGTTGACAGGTGAAGTTGTCCCTGATTCCGTTCGCCTGTCTCGGAAACCAATTCGAATATGCTGGAAAACAGGCACTTCATCTGGACGCAGAGATGCCTGGGCATTTGTGTTTAACAAACATTACCTCGTTGGAGTATGGATGGGCAACCCACAGTTCAAGGGAAGTCCTAAATTGGTAGGCGCATTAACAGCACATCCTACTGCATGCGAAATATTCCGCTCATTGCCACAAAAGAAAGGAAATGAATTCCCAAATTTTCCAACGGAAGATGTAAAAACTATAGAGGTTTGCAGTTTAAGTGGACTGCCTGTAAACCCATATTGCAAATTTAAAAAACAGGTTTATGCTTCTTCCAATGCACCGTTATCCCGTATATGCGATGTGCATTATTACGATATGCAATCAGGACAGGTTCAAGAGCGATTTCCCTCACAAAGTAGTGGTTGGGATTTATCAAAAGTAAGTTTTACCCAAAACAAAGGAGAAGAAACTACTGGAGCAAGAGTAAATTTAAAAATACTAAATCCAGCAAACGGCTCAAAATTTGTTTATAGCCCAAATATATCTCAAAATAGTATACGATTACGAAGTTCAAAAGATGATATGCAAACAATTTATTGGTATGTGGATGACCAATTTTTAGGTGAAAGTTCTGCTGAAAAATTATTGCGGTGGGATTTTACCCCTGGAAAGCACAAAATCTATTGTTTAGATTTATCAGGTAATGGCGATACAGTATATGTCAAAATAATTCCACCTGAAAAAATTGCCAATCTAAAAAATTAGTTTTTTTACCCTATATTTTCTATTTTATATGAATTTCTTTTCAGAAATTATTATACTATATATATAATAAAATATGATAGAAATACAATATATGGTATTTTTTCAAAAATTTTTCTAAAAAAGATAGAAATAAATGAAACTTTTTATGTAAATAAAAGATTAATTAAGTATAAGTTTGATTGCAATAAGAAACACAATATAGTAGAAATCAGCAATTGTTAAGATAAGGAGAAATTTATGAAAGTAAATATAATAGTTTTAATATTATGCCTTGCCCTTTTGTGTAGCAATTTATGGGCATTGGCAGAACCTTTCTCTCTTGCCCCGGAAAAGATTGATGAGCAAAAAATTTTTTGGGGCACACCTACAAAGTTTAATAAGCCGGCATTGGTTCGCTTTGAAGAGATTATTCAAGCAACACCGGAGTTCTCCGGTATTAAGGAGAGGAAAATAGAGTCAGGAACTGCTAAATATTGGATAATGTTAAGTAAAGCCAGTGAGAGAGCAGTTCGCACTATTCAAGCAGTTGCTCAGGAAAGTCAATTTGACCTCGTAGCAGAATTCAATTACTGGCAAAACACAGGCGAGCAGATACCCGCTGAAGACATTACACAAAAAGTATTGGAACATTTTGGACAGAAATAAATTTTTTAATATTTAACAATTTTAAATGTCTGCTTCCACTTTTTTATATTATTAGGTGTATAATTGGGTAAAGAGTGAAGGAACTCCATGAAACATATCCATAACATGATAATAGGAATAGCATTGCTTTTATTTTTATCTAATTGTCAGAATAGTTCTCTCAGCAAAGAAGGGAAGAATTCTTTTAACTTAGAACATAGAAACCTTTATCAGACAAGTTTTGCTTATTCAGATATTAAATTGGTTCAACAGTTAATAGAGAAGGGGCGATTTGCAGAGGCTTTGCCTAAGTTATTATCTATCCAGGAAAATGGAGACAAGGATAGCACTGTTTATTATTATTTAGGTATTGTTTATCAAGAATTAGGAAGTCCCCAAAATGCACTTGAAAATTATATAAAATATTTGCAGGTTACTCCTAATGGAATTTATGCGGAACATTCGCGAAAGAAAATAAGTGAATTATTAGGGACCCCGTTAGAGCAAGCCGAGAATGTGGATACTATTGATAACCACATTCGTCTTCTTGAACAACAATTACAGCAAAGCCCACAAAATACAGAAATTATGCTTCAGTTAGCCAACTGGTATTGGATTAATCAAGAATTTACAAAAGCAGGAGACCTTTATAAAAAGATAGTTTCTATGAATCCTGATTACTGGAATAATTCAACTGTTGCAAGTAGAATTGAGAGAGGCTCAGGCGGAGAAATTATTGTATTAACTCCAGAAGAAGCCTTAAAACGCGAAGCAGAAAAAAATCCTATAGTCTTTTTTAATGTAACTTCCTTTCGTAGCGGTCGCGGCTTAGGAGGCTGGTCAAGCGATGTGAAACATCATATCTATAATGTTTCAGGACAAGTCCGCAATCGAAGTTTGAGAACATTAAAAAATGTGTCTATACAAGTAACAATATACGGACTTACAGGGATGGTTTATGATACACAAACCATACATATTGGAAATTTGAGTAGTGGACAAGCAAGACCTTTTAGTGTGCAGTTTGTAAATTTTGATAACATAGAAAACATAGACCATTATGATTATGTAGCATATTATGATGAATAAAATTATCCACATAAACAAACAATTAAAAAATGAAAGAAATCCAAATTTTCAAGGGTTCTATTCATCGTATTTACTAAATTTCTATAAAATTATATGTATCAAAAAAAATGTAATCTTTCTAATACTGTTTATCTCGAGTGTATGTTTTTTGTCTATACCAGTATTTGCACAACAGCCTGCACCACAACAGGTAAGTGTTTCTGTAAAAATTATTGAGTTTCAAACACAAATTGGTAGTGAAACGGGTTTATCAGGCTATTTTAGACAGAAGGCAGACCCACGCCCTTATGGTAGAGTATCAGTAGGCAATCCTGCTATAACCAGTGGAGATTTAACCTTTCCGACAACACAGTCTCCTACGATAACAGTATTTTTAGACCGTATGACAAGTAAATGGGGTGATTTTGAAGCAGTCCTACAAGCATTGGTGAGTCAAAATCGTGCTTTTATTCTATCGCGTCCTAAAGCATTAGTTCCTGTCGGAGCAGCCACCCCAACAGTTATACAGACTGTTCAAGAAATACCTTACGAAAATACAATTGTTGTGGGTGTAGTCACACAACAGGTTACAGAATTCAAGCCAACAGGTGTAAATTTAAGTGTGAGTGCAAATCAGGTAATTGATGATGACGGAGACCCAAGAACAACCGAAGATATCTATATTAAACTAACTATAACCGCAGCAATTACTGAAGAAGGGCAAAGGCTAAATGTAGCCCTTGCAGGAAATACCGCAAACACTATTAGTGTTCCAGAATTTATTTCTCGTAGTATTACTACAACTATCTGGGTTCGTCATGGCCAGGTCCTAATTTTGGGAGGGTTATATCGTAATAGCCGCACAAAAACCTCCTCTTCTGTCCCCTGGCTTATTCAGGGAGAAGATTTAGCCAATGGCTTAATCCAGAGAATTACCCCCTTCAAAACCCCAGAGATACCTTTAACACAAGGCGTTGGGAACAAGAAAAAAGATGAAGGGAGGAGAGAACTTGTTTTCTTGTTAAAAGCAGAATTGTGGAGACCATCCTATACTGTTGCAGACCAATATGGCTTTACTTCTGAAGAAGAAAAGAAATCTACTAAAATTTCACCTACCGAAATTATTACCAATGTCCTTGGTGGGTTAAAAGAAATACCTGCGGGTATTGCTGAAGGAATAACAGGGGTGCAAATCCAAAAAGATGAGAACGGGATAGAATCAGAATTAGATTCGGAGCTAGATGATGGAAGGAAAGACAAAAAATGACAGTTTTTTCATTCTCTATAAATAACAAAATAGTTTTTTTATTACTTACTTTTATTTTTCTGATGGTATCATTTAGTATTATTGCTCAAGACTCGCCAGCCCCGACTCCAGCCCCAGCACCTGCTCCTCCACCAGAACAAGCAGCACCTGCTCCTCCACCAGAACCCCCACCTTCACCACCATCTCCTGTGGATATTCGACAAGTACAAGTTCAAGTATGGATAAGTGAAACAAACGAAAACGGATTAAGAAAATTAGGTGCAAACTTAAATTTTGTCCGATTCTATCGTGAAAGAGAACATGAACAGTTAAAAATTCCGCAAATAACTACAAATACAATTGATTTTTCGCAAGAATTTTCTAATGTAACTTTACCTGAACCATCGTCAAATCCACCCCAACCTCCCTTTGTTGTTCCTTATCAAAACCCAGATTTTGAAGAACCACCTATTCGTCCGGATTTAAATTCATCTGTAGCAGGAATTCAAACACCTCAGGGAGGTGGATTAACATTTAGCCTACTCACATGGGATTATGGAACCTTGGATGGAGTATTCCGTGCCCTCGAAACGAAATCAGATGTAGACCTTATTTCCAAACCTGAAGTTTTAGTAATAAATGGAACTCCCGCTATAATAAAAGCAGGCGGACAAATTCCTTATCAATCCGTAGTAAAGACCGCAGGTGCTCCGAATTTAAGTGTTGCATGGAGAGATATTGGTGTTAATCTGGAACTCGTGCCAACTATATTACCCAACAACATGGTGCAACTTGAAATTAAGCAACTGGATGTAACCGATATTAGTCGGATAGACCGTCTAAGAGGCATTGATTTGCCCGTATTCTCTAAACGCTCTCAAACAGGTTTTGTAATGGTCCCTAATAGTCAAACATTGGTTATTGGTGGGCTTTCCAGCCGCAACATTCGGAAATCAGAAAATAGAGTTCCTGTTATTGGCAAAATTCCTCTATTTGGTATCCCCTTTCGTTCACGAAGGTCTCAGTCTGATATAACCCATCTGCTTATATTTGTCCAGCCTACGGTTGTAGACCTACGCACTATGTCAGAAGAAGGCTCAAGTGCACTTCGATTCTGGGAAAAGCAAGGGGATAAATGGCAGAACGCTGACCGTATCGAAGAAGAAATCAAAGCCATGCAAAATGACTTATAATTGCCCTCCTTGAAAATACAAAATACCCCCTTCTAACATGTATACTTAATACTAAAAATTTTATTTATTTAAATTTATAAAAATAGTCAGAAGGATACAATTGTGTCTTTCATAAAACAAATTTTAAGGAAACCAGTTATATATCCTATTTTAACAGGTTTATTTCTATTTTTATGTTTTCCAAATATTCATATTTATTTTCTTGTCTGGATTGCACTTGTTCCGCTATTTGCCATATCTATTTTGGAAACTAATCGAGTAAAAGGGACATTCTATTTCTTTTTAGCCGCTTATGTATTTCATTCACTTACATTAAATTGGCTGATTGCTAATATGTTCTGGGTTGGAGGTCCTGCTTTCATTGGCTATCAAAGCCTTTGTATAGGTCTTTCTCTTTTCTGGGCAATGTTTGGATACCTCTGGCATAGGTATAGTTCACAAATCCATTATGTATTAAGAAACTATATATTCGGATTATTATGGGTAGGGATGGAATGGACACAAGCACATGTCTTAACTGGATTTGGTTGGTGTAATCTGGGTTACAGTCAGGGTCCAGACTTGCTGTTTTCTCAGCTATCATCTATTGGCAGTGTCCCATTTTTATCTTTCTTTATTCTAACAGCAAATATGTTCATAGCAGAAGCAATTGTTCACAAAGACAAACGATGGAAACCTATAGCCCATACAATTGTGATAATTGTCATAGCACATCTCATAGGTGCATTTCTTTTAATGGACACAAAAATTCAGAAGGAAGAAGACACAAAAATTGCATTAATTCAGCCTTGTTTCCCTCAAGAGATGAAGTTCGACCCCATTTGGTATGAAGATATGGTTCATTGGGCTATCCAATATTCAGACAACTTAATTAGTGATAAGGCTGTCAATGCAATCTTCTGGCCTGAAGCCTTGGTTATGTCCGATTACTCAGACCCCGAGGTATTGTCATTGCTCAAATCTTTTACAAATAAAAATTCGCTTCATCTAATTACGGGAACTACAAGAGTAGATAATGATGGGAATGATTATAATTCTTGTATCTGGGTAAATCCAGAAGGAAAGGTTATGGATTATTATGACAAGATTCATTTAGCCCCTTTTGGGGAATATTTGCCACTTTCACAAATTCTCCCTTTTCTGCGTAATATTCTCCCTTATGATGTAAGTCCAGGGAAAGAACAGAAAGTGTTTAATATAAATGAATCATTAAAAATTGGACCATTAATTTGTTTTGAAGTTCTTTTTACTCCTCTCGCCTATAACCTGCGTAAGGAAGGAGCAACTTTGCTCGCTATTTTAACAAATCTATCATGGTTTGGTGGGACAAATGCACTGCCTCAGGAATTAGAAATCTGTCGTATGCGTGCTATTGAGACTCGTCTGCCTGTTATTCATTGCACTAATACGGGCATATCAGGTCTTTTCGACCCATTGGGGGACTTTTATCCTGCTAATATAATCATAGGTAAGAACCAAACATTCACATACAAGCCATTGGAAATCAATCCCAAAATAAGCATTCGCGTCCGTTTAGGAGGGATTTATAATCTTCCTGAACCTGCTCATTTGATATTGCCATTTAACCCAGATTTCTTATCTCTATTTTTAGGGATTTTAGGAATAGTATCCTTAATGATTTCTTTAATTTTGCAGAAAATAAAAGGAGGAATCCCAAAAGGTAATGTCTCCTGAACAATCAGAAAAAACTTCCATTTCACGATGGAGATATGCACTTATTTTTGCTGCGGGCACTATGTTAAGCCGTATATTAGGGCTGGTAAGAGATATTCTCATAGGTTGGTTCGTTCCCGATTTTTCAAGAGATACATTCCTATTTGCATTTAGATTACCAAATACATTAAGGGATTTACTCGGAGAGGGTGCAGTAAACGCTTCATTTGTTCCTGTTCTGTCGGAATGTGAGGAGAACGAGGGCAGGATTGCCATGCAAAAATTGGCTAATTCCCTTTTTTCAGTTATGTTTCTTATTCTTTTGCTTGTTTCATTAGTCGGTGTATTGCTTATGCCATTTATCCCACAATTGTTGGACACACTACGAGTAATTACACGAGAAGGGCCTAAGACAGAAGAACAACTCCAAATGGCTGTAAGAGTTCTACAATGGACTTTTCCATACCTATTCTGGATTGGCATTGCCGTTTTTATGATGGCTCCCTTATTTGTATTAAGAGATTATAAAACACCGGGGATAACACCTGCATTGCTTAATATTGCACTTATTGTTTCCATTTTCATTCCATATTTTCTACACATTAACATTATTTGGTGCCTGGTGATGGGTGTTTGGTTAGGTGGCATGTTGCAGGCAGGAGTTTTATACTCTGGAGCGAGAAGAAAATTAGGAGGGTTAAGATTTACAACAGATTGGAGTCATTGGGGAGTAAAAAAGGCATTTATACTGCTTATTCCTGTTGTTATTGGGCAGGCGGCAAATGAGGTTAATAAACTGGTAGATAGTTTTTTCTCATATTCCCTTCCAGAGGGAACGGTTTCTGCCCTTTTTTATGCAAATCATTTGACTCAATTACCGCTTGCTATTTTTGGAACAGCAATTTCTGTATCTATTCTTCCAGAACTATCAAAGTATTTTGTAAATAAGGAAACACTGAAAATAAAACAGGCACTGAGAGAAGGTATTCTACAAACCTTATTTATGATATTACCCACAATGATACTTTTGATGCTCCTCAGTAAACCCATAGTCAGACTACTCTTTGAAAGAGGACATTTTAGTCCTGAACTAACAATTAAAACTGCAAATTCTATTATCGTTTATTCTATTGGTGTTATTGGCTTTTCTGGGGTCAAAGTGCTTACTCAGGGATTTTATGCAATGAACAATACAGTTACTCCTGTGGTTGTCTCTTCTTTAAGTATGATATTGAACATTATCTTAAACACAATCACGGTAGGACCGTTAGGCTATTTGGGATTAGTAATATCAACGGCTATCTCTCTATGGGTAAATTTCTTCTCCCTGTTCATTCTTATTGGCTTGAAAATAGGCAACCTTGTAAACAGGGAATATTTGTTAAGTATATTTAAATATGTGATTTCTATTTTAATTGTAATAGGTATATTCTATTTGATAAACTTATACCTTAAACCTGAAGAGATAAACAATTCTATTAAATTAGGCTTCTATATTATTATCACGGGCACGATTTGTTCTGGTTCATATCTTGTTGCCTCCTGGTTGCTTAAGATAAAAGAAGTAAAACAAATTATATCTATTATCTTGAGAAAAGTCCTTTAATATAAGGTATAGATAAATTCTTTTTCCTTTATATAATAATCACTTTCTTAATTGTTAATATAATAAAAATAACTAAAAATGAAAGGAAGAAATTATGGAAGAAATATGTAAATTAATTCTTAGAGGCAATGAATACGAACTTCCTGTAATTGAAGGGACAGAACATGAAGTCGGTATAGATATTCGTAAATTACGAGAAATGACAGGTGCGTTAACTTATGACCCGGGCTATGGGAATACAGGCTCATGTAAAAGTAGTATAACTTATATAGATGGTGAGAAAGGAATCTTAAGGTATCGTGGTTATCCAATCGAAACCCTTGCAGGAAAATTTCCCTTTTCTCAAATTGCTTACCTACTTATATATGGAGAATTACCCAATCCTGAACAATCAAAAGAATGGAGAAGACAACTCACATTTAATAGTTTTATTCATCAAAGTATGGGAAACTTCTTTTCCTTTTTCCCGCTTGATGCTCATCCTATGAGTATTTTAAGTTCGATGGTTGCAGCCATGCCCTCATTTTACCCAAATTACGATAAAGAAGACATAAACAACATTATTACTCGAATTGTAGGCCAAGCCAAAACTATTGCGGCATTTTCTTATAAAAAATCCATAGGCGAGCCTTACATTTATCCAAGAGCAGACCACTCCTATTGTGCTAATTTTCTTCGAATGATGTTTGCTTCACCAGCAGAAGAGTATGTAGTGCCCAAATCATTTGAGAAAGCCCTTGATTTACTGCTTATTTTACATGTAGACCATGAACAGAATTGCAGCACTTCTACGGTTCGGATGGTGGGCAGTTCAATGGCAAATCTTTATGTAAGTGTTTCTGCAGGTATAAGTGCTTTATGGGGACGGTTACATGGCGGTGCCAATGAAGCCGTATTAAAAATGCTACAAAGAATTTACGACGATGGTGCAAACTATAAAAAATATGTTGAATTGGCAAAGAAGAAAGATTCTAATTTTCGTCTTATGGGGTTTGGACATCGTGTATATAAAAATTATGACCCGCGAGCTAAATTATTGAAAGGCGCGGTTGATGGCATTTTTTCAGAAATTGGTATAAATGACCCTCTATTGGAGATTGCAAAAAAACTTGAAGAAGTGGCATTAAGCGATGAATATTTCATTGAGAAAAAATTATATCCGAACATAGACTTTTATAGTGGTATTCTTTATAGGGCTATGGGTATTCCGACGCAGATGTTCACAGTCCTGTTCGCCCTCGGTAGAATACCGGGATGGATTGCTCACTGGTTAGAAATGAGAAATGACCCCGACACTCGAATATATCGTCCACGCCAGATTTACATAGGACCCAATGAACGCTATCCGAATATATAACGGTTGACCCATAAATTAATAACAAAAATTATATATTAGATTATTTATGTTCTTTCGGTGGAGGAACATTAATATTAGTATTTCCACTGGTCAAATACAGATTTAGTATTTCGGCAATGGTGTTAGGGTCGTTTGTATCAAATAGTCTATAGAAATCGTCAAGGGCAAGATTATAATTGGTCATCATCTCACTTAAAGTCTGGGTAGTATCAATAAGTGACTGAGCATCAGAAAAAGAATTTTCAGAATTCATTAATTGAATCATTGCATTAATAGCTTCTTGTGCATGTTTTAATCCAGCCATTCGTTCTTGAATTAATTCAGAACTCATATCCACCTTCATCCCAAGATTCCGTAAGGTGTCATATATCAAAAATGCCATATTATAATCTCCTGAATCTTCATAATACTTTCCATATTCCATCAAGGTCTGGGAGATTTCATCAATTATTTGAATTTCTCTTAATCCTGCAGATGCAGATGCCAGAAGTTTTGCTATTTCTGGGTCTACACCTTTTGCTAATAAGGCTTCCATATATGCCTTTGCAGTTATCTTAGCATAAGAATCGTAATTAGAGTCGTTATCTGCGTCTGTAATGCAATTGATTGCTTTGTCCATCTCCCCTTTCTCAAAATACATTTCGGCTTCTACAATATGAGGAAGGGTATTTGCTGGGTCTAAGTCGCTCCATGCCGTTAATTGTGAGTAGATTTCATCTTCTGACACATTATCAAAATTCCTTAGTGTTTGCACCATGGCGTAGCGTAAGTAAGCATCATTCGGATTGGTATCAATAGCCGATTGTAGAACAACACGAGCCTCTTCTGGTGGAAGAAATTGAACAGCACCTAAAATGGCTTCCGGTGAAAGACCTGATTTTTGAAGTAGTTCTCTGGCTTCTTGTGGTGTTAAGGTTGCCCAGACCCCTATTCTCATTAGTTTACCTGCATTGGCTAACGCATTATCCTTTAATTGCTTAGACCAGTCACTGAGCGTGCCTTCTAAATAATTACTTCTTCCTCGCTTTGATTCTATGTTTCTATTATTTTTTGCATGCGCTTCTTTGTCCATTTGCATATTGCCAGCCTTTGAATAGAACGGCTGAGTCGCATCATAGTCGCCATTTTCAGAACTCTTTTCATTGCTTGCAATTTTCTTGTTATTTAGTAGATTATAATCTGCCCGACCCAAATAGGCATAAATATATACTCCAAGCATAGTAAATACAAGAATAGCAGCAACCGCAATAGGAATAGAATAATTCAGAAAAGGATGTTTTTTTGTTATCTTAATATCATTTTCTTTTGTCTTTGACTGCTTTAATGGTATTACATGAGTTAAGTTCTTTTCTATTTGTTCTCTTTTCCCTATATTTTGTTTTGATTGTTTTGCCTTTTCTGTAATTTGAGAAGAAACATCTACTTCTTTTATTGAAGTCAAAATTGTAGACGAGAGTTCACAAAGTTCTTCTTCAATCTCCTCAATCGTTTCAAACTTGTTGGACTGTGATTGGTGCAACTTATACTGTTCCACTTTCCTCAATATTAAAGGAAGCAAATCCTCATTTAACTGTGGTCCTTCCCATAATTTTCCGATATTATCCAGAGATTCATGAATGATTCGGATTTGTTCTATTTCCTTTTTTAGAAAATCGGATTTCTCCAGCTTTAATTCACATTTATAACGGGCTACTTCATTAAGTTCATTTTCAATATATGAATGCCATTCTGCAAGTTCTGGAACATTATGCTCGCTTTCAACAACTTCACGAACAACAGATTCTCCATCTTGAATTTTTGCTACCCCATTTTTTATGTTATCTCTTATGTCTATTTCGGGCAGCGTTTTGTTAAGAATATTTCCTATGTCCACTAACTCTTTCTGGATTTGTTTCAATTCCTTAAAAAAACTTTGACAGGCGTCACACCCCAAAATATGAGGTGGCAGAAGATCTTCCTCTAACGAATCAATCTCAGATAATTCTAAAAGTAGTTCTCTATATTTCTCACACTCTTTATTCATCAAATCCACCCCTTGCATTCAATCTATCTTTTAAGTATCTCAATACTCTATGTAACCTTGTTCTAATAGCACCTTCTGTAGAACCAAGTATTTCTGCCATCTCTCTTGCTTGCAATCTTTCAAAATATCTAAGAACAACAATTTCTCTTGCTTCCTCAGGCAAATTATTCAATTCCTCCCAGAGAACCTTTTGCCTCTCCTTTAAAATAGACTCTTCGAAAGGGGTCAATGTTTTGGGTGGTTCAATACCTTCATTATATTTTTTATCCTCATAGTTTTGATTCTCTACATAACCATCAAAGGTTTCAAAGTGAATTAACTTCTGTCGTTTCAATTCGTTTAGGCATAAATTTCTGGCAATACTCAACATCCATGGCTTAAATTTTTTCTCAGAATCATATCGTTCCCTTGCAATATAAACACGTAAAAATACTTCTTGCACTGCATCTTTAGCCATTTCTATATCTCTCAAATAATGAAAACAAAAATGAAAAACCTCATTTTGATAGCGTTGAACAAGTTCTGTCAGAGCCATTTCCTCATCACGGGCAAGAAGAGACATCAAGGCTTCATCAGAATAGGAAGAATGGGGTGTTTTATCAAAAGCCATATTGTTATTTATAGCGTTATTCATATTTTACCTTTAATTATAAAATAATTATATACAATATTATATTTATTCAGATATATATACAATCCAAAAGCAAATTTATTACTTATAAATGTCCTCAATATAGCCCATTCTTATCGGTTAAAAAATCCTATACCTTTTTAATAATTTATATGGTTTGTATTAAAAAGATTCAAAATCAATAAGATTGTATATTCTGGAAGAAATGGCACTGGTATTTTATGTATATCTTATTTAAGGTGAAGCAAATTAATCCACTTTCCCTTTACTCTTTTCACGACTCCACAAGTTGAAGTTGGACAGGTAAAGATGAATGATAATAATTACTCTCATTTGAATTCAACAGTGTGCCTACAAGTGCATCAACTTCTTTTAAAAACACAGTAATATCTCTATGTCTATAAAAATCATTAATCAGTCCTTTTATTTCTATCCTAACTTTATCAGATAATACTAGTGGATTAATAACGGGTAAGTTATCCAACTCGCGTGGCTCAACTTTAAGTGTATTTCCCCCATAATTTCGGCTAATAGAGTGAAGGCGAGAAAGTGAGAATGTGCTATTCAAAAGTGCCCAGAGTTGTTCTATGCAATTTTCTTTTCTAATATAACTATTTGGATAAAGAAGTATAAACATATTAAGTGGTCTTACCCCTGCTTTGTTCAAGATAAACCGAGGATTGCCACGAGTTAGAATTGTAAAAAAGATTGGCGGAATATCGCGTTTTTCCATAAGATACCATTGTTTTCGAGTTTGAACTAAACTTCGCTGGTTATAACCTTTTAATTCACCTTCAGATATATAAGCAGAGATTTCTGGATGATTTCTTATATTTATGTCATTCAAATAAAGTAGCCATACTCGTTTTCCTTCATCTGACAGGTTTTCCCATGCTGCTTCATCAAGCATGATGTCCTGTATCTCTCGATTGCGTTGTATTGTTTTAATTACATACGATTCGAGATTTCTTTGCCTAACCTCATAAGTTGGTAATACAAAAAATTCATTTGCACCCGTAGCAATTCCCCGCACAATTTTTGCCAAAGTCTTAAGTGGAACAACAAGCCCTGTTTGCTTCCATTTTTTGATTTCAGGTGTCAACGAAGTGATACTGAACCATTTTGGTATTTTCAGAATTTCAGTCTGCGGTTGGGTTACAAGGTTACCAAAAGGCAACTTATGGCTAGCGGTAGAGTCAAGACATGATAGAAGTTCTTTCGTGGTCGGTAGGGTATCCAATGTTACATGATGGACTATATTACCTTTCTCATACCCTTTTTTGAATAATAAAATAGATGCCCCTACATTTACCCCGTAAAATGCATTCATCTTTTGTGAAAAGTTAATTATAGCAGAGAGAACTGTTTGTTCACTGAGAATATGCTTTACAGCATTTCCATAACTAGCATCTAGAACTTCCATGGGAACTATTACCGCTGCATAAGTGCCTTCATGCATTTCTGCTATAAGTTTCATAAGGAAATAAAACGCCATTGTGGCTTTACGGGATATATCAATATTAAACTTACCTTTAACATATCTTTGAAGTCTATCTTTAACATCTGGTGCAATATAGTGATGTCGGGTATATGGTGGGTTACAAACTATTGCATCTACATCCGCTGGAAGTGATAATTCGAGATAGTCTTTCATAACAAGATTAGGTAATGGTAAATGATGGGTAGAAAAAGTGGCTTGTGTAATATTAAGTAACAAAGGACTAAAATCCAACCCACATAGTTTTACATCATGATAGCCGTTTTGAAGGTATCTCGTGGCTTTAACTAAGAAATTACCTGCACCGCAACCTACATCCACAAGAAACTTGGGTTGGAACTGAATAAGCCATGCTACCATCCATTCGGCAATAAGTTCATCAGTCCAGAATTGCCCTATATGGCGACGATACCGCTGTGGGATTAGAGTGCTATATAGTTCTCCCCAAAAATTGAACAATTGTGAGTGCTTCGCAGTTTCGTAAATTCTGGACACTAGTGAGTCAGGTGCATTTATGAAATCAAATGGTGTATCAAAAAAGGTTAGACAGGGGAAAGCCTGGCGGATTACAGCATTCAATATCGCTTGTCTAGCAATTAAACGAGAAGTCTCTATATCAGAAATATCCCAACCATGAAATTTACACCATGCAATAAATTTTGTATCATCCATAAAGCGTTGGATAATCTGGATATATTCCTTTGCTGTGGTATCTATCTGCTCGACTATTTCTTTCAAATTGGATGTCCCCATACTTCAAAAACCTCTGGTGATAGTTGAATATTTCCTCCTGAGAAGGTCACATAGGCCATTACTTTACCATTCTTGTCTACAAATGTTTTAGGAACTAATGACTGTCCTGAAACTGTACCAAATTCCTTACATAGAATATATGGAACTTTAACAATAGATTTCGGTGAAGTAGCAGTACCATCGGGATTTGTATATCTCTGCGATTCAAATCCCAATTTACCAGTTGACAGCCCTGTCAAAACATCATCAAATTTGATAAAGTAACCTCGGTCATAAAAGACATGCACTATATAAATTGGAATTCTAAAATCAGATTCCCATTGTTGTAACCTAGGTATATCCTCTTGCTTAACAATAATTGTAGGAATAATCCCAGCAGGCTTAATCCTTCCCTTCTTTTTCCCACGGTTATAGTAAGAAAATGATTTACCAAATCCTGGCATTTTCTCAGTTACCCATAAACTATTCTCGACCTCAATAGCCGCTAACGCTTTTGGAATAAGGTCTTTTAGGATAGATGACGGTGTCTCTGCAACTTTTTCAACACTGCCGAGTCGTTGTTCCACTTCGTTTTTTACACAATTATATGTTGCTTTGTCATATAACAGTAGGTCTGGGCGTTTACCTTCCTGATTAACTCCATCCATTTTTTGGAAGAACAATTCAAGTTCTTTTGGCTCTTCCGGGGCAACAGTAGAGGGTCCATAAGGAATGACATTAAATTGGTTTGTCTGATTTAGAGTGCGAATAACAATTTCCTCAGACCAACGCCCTTGTGCCTAACGCATTAAAAAATCACTACTACATAACCTTCTAAGATTAATGAGAAAACTATTCTCTTCTGGCAAGAGAGAAATTTCACAACGAATTTCCCAAAATAACTCACTAGTAGGTAATTGAAGATATATATTGAAAGAACCCCATTTCTCTAATTTTAATGTGGTTATTCTATGTTTTTTGTGCTCACTTGACATTTTATTCTCTTGATTCTTGATTATTGTATTTTTCTAAACTTATATATTATATCAACACTATCCAACAAAAAGATTAGAAAAACATTAAAAGTGTATTCAGTATATCAACATTTCAAAAAATTTCATTTTAACTATAAAGTCTTTTCGAGTTTGAGGATAATTTTGTCCAATTGGAACATGTTTTGTAGATTGCTTGATTTAATGTTGTCATCTATTGATTTTACATAATGAAGGAAATCTAAATAGACGGCTTTTTTTAATGATGTATCTCCGGGAAATTGTAACATGGTGTTTATTCGTTCATATTGGTATTGAAATTGCCTCAGCAAGTTGTCTGTTTTTTCTGAATGGTGACTTTTTTGATTTGATTTGTTTAACAGGTTGTTTCTGATTTCTGTAAGTGTTGGTTGGAAAGTCTGATTAATCCATTGTCTCTCAGTCGCAGCAAAAGTATCGCCTTTGTCTTCCATTCGTTTGTGATATTCCACTAATAATTCGGTAAGCAACGAAATTGATAGGTATAAACCTTTATAAACCTCCAAATCATCAGCAGGAATTGAAAGTGGCTTTGTATAATTTGAAAACAGGAATAAAGTAGTTTTATACCCTCCATAAATACTAACTACTATAGAAATTAAGATAATTGAGACTAAAATAAACTTATATTTCATTCTATAACTAATCCTTTTTCATTTTGGCTGTGAAAAATACTTAATTTATCTCTTTCTTAATATTTTATAAATTCCAGGGGATTTTAAGAGTTTTTCTACTTCTTTTATGTGCGGGTGTAGACAATATAATTTTTTAAATTTTTTGTCATGAGGTTTTTCTAAGGATGGATAAAACTTAAAAATAAAGGCATGAACCATCTCGTGATAAACAATAACTTCAACTATTTTTTCTGGAATACGACAATTATCAAGTGAAGGACTTATAAATATTTTTGAGCAGCCTCTACAAAAGTATCCTAAACGAAATGTCTTTACTCTCCTTTTTATTGGATATGAACTACTAATTGACCAGGATATTTTGTTGGTTAGTTTGTTTCCAAAATATTGCTGGTTCAGTTTGTCAAAATAACTTTGTAAATTATAGAATTTGCCTTCCTCTGTCCAATTTAATTTCCAGTGACAAGGACGATGAACAAAATACTTTTTCAGCACTGGAATAATTACTGACCTTGAAATTTTTTCAGCAGTAAAATAACTTTTAAGTATCTCGCATTCTTGTTGGGTTGCTTGAAGTATTGAAGGATTAGTCCAGAAAATCTTCCTTTTTTGCCTTACTTTATGTAGTTCAATTACAATTTCCACTCTATTTTCTATATTATTAAAGACTATTTGTTTGCAGAAATGTTCTGACTTAAACAGAGTAAAAAATTGAGAAGATTTGAAAAAGATATTACTTGTAGATTCTTCAAATATTACTTGTGGCTCCAAAGCACAATTATTTTTTGAAATATCTGGCACTTCATTTTTAGTATTGAACTCAAATTCTAATTGTGAAAGACTTTCCATAGGATTTAATGATACAATATGCTAATTAAATGTTTAACTTAACAATAAACAATTCTCAAATAGATTATCGAATTATGCTTAATAAATCACATGAATATTATATGCGACAGGCTCTTGTTGAAGCGCAAAAGGCGTATCAACAGGGTGAAGTTCCTGTGGGCTGTATCATAGTATACAACGATACCATAATAGCAAGGGGATACAACCAGAGGGAACATTTGCAAGACCCTACTGCCCATGCTGAAATACTTGCCATCACTGCTGCCGCTTCTGCACTAAATAGTTGGCGACTGGATGACACAAGAATGTATGTGACATTAGAGCCGTGTCCAATGTGTGCAGGTGCCATTATATTATCACGAATCCCTGAGGTATACTTTGGCACATACGACCCTAAAGCAGGCTGCTGTGGCTCTTTAATGAATCTGCTTGCAGACACAAGATTCAATCACAAGCCCTCTGTCGTTTCTGGAATATGTGCAGAGGATTGTGGTTCGCTCTTAACAAAATTCTTTCAGAAAATTCGCCAAAAGCCCAGAGAAGAAAAATATTACGAAACACCATTCGATAATTAAAATAATCTTGCTGAAAAATAATTTTGTGATGTGTTCTGAAAATGCGTATTATAATGATTAGATAAACTTATAGATAAACTTAATTGAAGAGGAAATTCCAATGATAGAGGTTCGATTACTTGCAGTGACAAAAACGCCTAATGAAACAGGTGGTGCTCTCGTATTACTGGAATCAGAAGGTAGAATTTTACCTATCCTTGTGGGAATACCTGAGGCAGTTTCGATACAAATGGCACAAATGGGAGAAAAACCTATTCGACCATTAACTCATGACCTTATCTGTAATTTGCTTGCAGGACTGAGAGCCCAATTGCAATCTATAACTATATATAAATTGGAAAATGACACTTTTTTTGCACACATGAATATAGAGCAGAAAAATGCTGAAGGACAGGTAGAACAAATTCTTAAGATTGATGCTCGACCCAGTGATAGTATTGCAGTTGCGTTGAGAGTTGGTTGTCCAATATATGTAGCAGAAGAGGTAATGGAGATTGCAAGCAGGGAAATTGAGTTTCAGATAGAAGAGGGTGAAGAGCATGATGAAAAACACGGTGAAGAACCTGACAGTGACGAGGAAGACGACGAAAATCCATTTTAAATAACAAAGATAAATTTCTAAAACTTGATAGGGACTCTACAACAAATAGAGCCCCTATTTAATATAAAAATATTTATTATTTATCTACACAACTCCCTGGTCTAACATTGCATTAGCAACTTTTATAAATCCAGCAATATTTGCACCTACTACATAATTACCAGGATAGCCATACTCATCAGCCGTTTCATAAGCCTGTTGATGAATAGCATACATAATCTCTTGCAATCGTCTATCCACTTCTTCCCGTGTCCAAATTGTATGCTGTGCATTCTGAGCCATTTCCAGACCAGAAACAGCAACGCCACCGGCATTGGCTGCTTTACCAGGACCAAAGAGAACACCGTTCTCGTGAAAAATGTCTATTGCAGATGGAGTAGATGGCATGTTTGCACCTTCTGCAACGAGGAAGCATCCATTCTTTACCAATGCTTGTGCATCGTCAGCATTCACTTCATTTTGTGTTGCACATGGAAACGCACAATCACATTTTGCGACCTTCCACGGTGTCTGTATCTGAAAATATTGAACCCCCTTAAATTTCTCTGCATATTCCTTAATCCTTCCTCGACGAACATTCTTCAATTCAAACACAAATGCTAACTTTTCCTGGTCAATACCAGCAGGGTCATAAATTATCCCATCTGAATCTGAAATAGTAACTGCTTTTGCACCCAATTGATTTAATTTTTCTATCGTGTATTGAGCCACATTTCCCGAGCCTGACACCAAACATGTTTTTCCATCTAAACTATCGCCCCGTGTCTTTAGCATGTTTTGAGCAAAATAAATCAATCCATAACCAGTTGCTTCAGGACGAATCAATGAACCACCCCAATTTAAGGCTTTGCCGGTTAATACACCTGTAAACTCATTTTTAATCCTTTTATACTGTCCAAACATATATCCAATTTCCCTTCCTCCAACACCAATATCTCCTGCGGGAACATCTGTGTCTGGACCGATATAGCGGAACAATTCGGTCATAAAGGATTGACAGAATCGCATAACTTCATTATCAGATTTCCCCTTGGGGTCAAAATCAGAACCGCCTTTACCACCGCCCATCGGCAAAGTTGTCAAAGCATTTTTGAAAATTTGTTCAAACGCCAAAAATTTTAATATTCCGATATAAACTGTAGGATGGAATCTCAATCCACCTTTATATGGACCTATGGCACTACTGAATTGTATACGAAATCCGCGATTTACTTGCACTTTGCCCTTATCATCTATCCAGGGAACACGAAACATGACTACCCTTTCTGGTTCCACCAATCGTTCCAATATGCGATTTTCCTTAAATTCAGAATGTCTTTCTACTGCGGGTTTTATGGACTCTAATACTTCACGAACCGCCTGATGAAATTCAGTTTCACCTGGATTTCTTTTTAATACCAGTTCTATGACATCTTCAATATAAGACATTTAACATACTCCTTGTATTGGTTTTATTTATTAGATAATAACCCATTTTTTATCGGCAGTTTACTTCCGATTTGAATAATATTAATACAGATACTCTTAATAATTCAAATTAGATATTATCTGGATATAATGGTAATTTGTTTTAATTATCCTTTTTAGATACAATATATAAATTATCAATCAAACGGAAATATTTCCGATAATTACGAACATTAAGAAAAGGGTATGAAATGAAAGGATTCCGCGATATTAAAGTAAGAAGGCAACTTCAAGCGATATTACAGGCATTGGCTAATAATGAAAAACCGATTGGGAGTGAACGAATTTCCGAAACACTACGGCTATCGGGAATAGAGTTGACAGACCGCGCCATTCGCGATTATTTGATGCTTACAGACAGTCTAGGTTGGACAGAAAACTTTGGGAGGAAAGGACGAAAAATCACAGCGGAAGGCAGAAAGGAACTTGAAACAGAATTGGTCGTGGATAGAGTTGGATTTGTTTCATCTAAAGTAGAAGATTTGGCATTCCGCATGAATTTTGACCTTGTAAAAAAACAAGGTAATATAATTTTAAATATAAGTTATTTAAGAAAAGAGCATTTAATTAAGCATATAAAAAAGATAAGTCAAGTTTATGAAAAAAATTTAGGAATGGGCAAGTTGCTTACAGTTGCAGATGAAGATAAGATGTTAGGTTCTTTTCGTGTTCCAAAAAATCATGTTGCAATTGGAACAATTTGTAGTGTAAGTCTAAATGGTATATTTCTCCAGCATGGGATACCGATGACTTCACGGTTTGGAAGTCTTGTAGAACTATTGGAAAGCAAACCCAAACGATTTACACAAATCATTAGTTATGACGGAACTACAATTGACCCACTTGAAATCTTTATTCGAGGCAAAATGACAAGTATCTGGGCAGCAACACAAACCGGAAATGGTGTCATTGGCGTAAGTTTCAGAGAGATTCCTTCTGTGTCTTTGAGTAAAGCAAAAGAATTATCACATAAAGTAGAAGAATGTATGCTGGGGGGTATACTTGCCTTTGGTTCTCCCAATCAACCATTACTGGACATGACGGTTCCTCAGGGGAGGACAGGTATTCTTGTGCTTGCAGGCTTGAACCCTATTGCTGTTCTCGTAGAACATGGGATTGAAGTCTCATCAAAGGCAATGAGCACACTATTTGACTACAATTCCCTCATGGAATATACCGAAATTGAAAAATATGTAAAAAGACATCTATGAAGTAGAATTTTTCAAAAATAAAGATAGAGAAGAAGTATGATTCGTTATTCTATTTAAACTCGTAGAAACCATTTCTTGCGGTATAGTAAATAGAGGATTAGCCATGTGATAACAAGGACTGTTGGTGGAACGATATGCTTAATTACAAAGGGAGAAGTCTTATCTTCTATGAGCCAGAGTATACCTTCTTTGATGAATGGAGCACCAATATAAGCGATAATGGCATTTGAGCCGATAATGATAAATGGAAATGCCCATTTTGTAATTCCTCCTATTTCCATAATCAAATAAAAAATTGCCAATAATAGGAAACACCATCCTCCAGACCATAAAACCATAGAACTACTCCAGATATGTTTAATGATGGGGAAGTGCCATGACCATAGCCAACTTAAAAGTAGACATACAATACCGATGGCGACATAAGCCCAAAATATTTTCCAGCGGCTTTGAAGTTTCCGAAGAATATAACCTGCATGAGTCCCTAACATCACAGTTGCACTAAAACCTAAACTGCTTAAAATCCATGTATAATGAGTCCCATCTCTAAAGCGTCCCAGAATAAGTTCATCAATATACATTGCCCAGTTTTGTTCTGGCTGTAAGATGCCTGTGCCTACCCCTGGAAGTGGGATAAACATCATCCATATCCAATATACCAGCAACAGACTTGCAGTGACCAATATATGGAAACGAAGTGGAACATATAAAAGAACAAAAGAAGAAACAAGATAGCCAACTGCAATTGCCTGCAATGTATTGCTAAACAAATGCAACTTGTTTATATCAAAAGTTAGCAAATTCCCCTGTGCAACCATACCCAATAACCACAACAAGACAAACCTTCGGAACAGTCGCATATAAAATCGCCGTTTGCTTCCCTGACCTGCAATATATTTTTCCATCGAGAATGGTATAGTTACACCTGTAATAAAAAGGAACAATGGCATGATAATGTCCCATGCAGAAAATCCTTCCCAGTCTGGATGTGAAAATTGATATTGCAACCATGGCGGAATATTTCCCAATACAAGTATGAGTAGGCTAACAATTACTTCCTTCCCCTGTATAATCCAGAACATATCAAAACCACGCAAGGCGTCTACCGCTAAAACACGCGGCATAGAAACTGCAACTGGTTTTCTATCTGTCGGCATATTCTTTTCTAATGTTTTGCTCAATTTTCTATTCCTTAAAATAATAAGTTGTTTGTTATTGTTGAAAGAATGTCCACAATTATAGAAAAATCTCTGGCTCTACTCCAAAAGAAGTATAAGAAATAAAAAAATTGAATATAATATATCTCTTATGAGATAATATGTTTATTCCCTGATAAGTAAAAAGTGTATTAGGGGCGAATAACAAAGCTAGGTGTATTAAAACTAATCTAAATATAAATGCGGTAGTATATTAGACACATTTATTTATAATCGGCTTTTATTAACAATAATTTTACCAGTAATATAAAACCAAAAATTAACCTTAAACTAAGAAAGGATTCTCTTATGGCAATCAAGGTAGGTATTAATGGTTTTGGCCGCATTGGCCGCAATGTATTCAAACTTTTACTTAAAAACTCCGAATTTGAAGTTGTCGGGATTAATGATATAACCGACGCAAAAACATTGGCACATTTGCTTAAATATGACAGTGTGTTTGGAGTGTATGACGCAGAAGTAAAATCTACGGAAGATGTTATTGTTGTCAATGGCAAATCTTATAAAGTAAGTGCAACAACAGACCCGTCACAAATTCCATGGAAAGATTTAGGTGCTGAGATTATTGTCGAGTCCACAGGCAAGTTCATAAAGAAAGATGATTGTTTGAAACATATTTCCGCAGGTGCAAAAAAGGTATTACTGACAGTTCCACCGAAGGATAAAGTTGATGCAATTATCGTTATGGGCGTTAATGACGAGACTTTGAAGCCTACGGATTTGGTTGTTTCCAATGCAAGTTGCACAACGAACTGTCTTGCCCCTGTTGCAAAGGTTCTTCACAAGAACTTTGGTATTGTTCGCGGTTTTATGACAACGGTTCATGCTTATACAAATGACCAGCGTGTTCACGATATGCCTCATAAGGATTTGCGTCGTGCTCGTTCAGCCGCAACTTCTATCATTCCAACTACCACAGGTGCTGCCCGTGCAGTAGGTGAAGTTCTTCCTGAACTGAAAGGCAAGTTGGACGGATTTGCTATGCGCGTTCCAGTCATTGATGGTTCCGTAGTTGACCTTGTTGCAGAATTAGGAAAGAAAGCGACTAAAGAAGATATTAATAGAGCCATTAAAGAAGCATCTGAAACTTACTTAAAGGGTATTCTTGCATATACAGAAGACCCAATAGTCTCTTGTGATGTAATTGGCAATCCACATTCAAGTATTTTTGATGCTTTATGCACAATGACTATGGGAGACAACTTTGCGAAGGTAGTATCCTGGTATGACAATGAATTCGGTTATTCCAATCGCTGCATTGATTTGCTCAAAATTATGGCAAAGTAAACCCTATAAAGTATTATACAGATAATAAACAATCACCCCGACGGAGGGATGTAAATATGAATAAACTTACATTAAAAGATGTAGATGTCCGTGGCAAGCGCGTTCTCATGCGAGTAGATTTTAATGTTCCTCAAAAAGAGGATGGCAGTATTCGTGACGATACCCGTATACGAGCCGCTTTGCCCAGCATACAATATGTCCGCGAAAATGGTGGAAAGTTAATCCTTATGTCTCATTTAGGCAGACCTAAGGATTACATCAAGGCAGGTGATACCGAAGGACTAAAAAAACTTCGTATGGACCCCATAGCAGACCGATTAAGAGAATTAGTCGGTGGTAATGTAAAAAAACTTGACCAGGTTGTAGGTCCTGAAGTTGAGAAAGTAGTTGCAGAGATGCAACCTGGCGACATCATAATTCTTGAAAATACAAGATTTGAAAAGGGAGAAGAGAAGAACGACCCTGAATTTTCAAAACAATTAGCCAAATTAGGTGACATCTATGTAAATGATGCCTTTGGTACTTGCCACCAGGCACACGCATCTATGGTAGGTGTAACACAATTTATGCCTGTAAGCGTGGCAGGTTTCCTTGTTGCAAAAGAAATCGAATACTTTGAAAAAGTGTTAAACAACCCTGAGCGACCATTAGTTGCTATTCTCGGTGGTAAAAAAGTAAACGATAAAATCAAAGTTATCGAAAATCTCTTGAATCTGGTAGATGTAGTTATTATCGGTGGTGGTATGGCTTATACATTCCTAAAAGCCTTAGGCTACGAAATTGGAGACTCTTTATTAGACCAGGAAGGAATAGATTTTGCGAAAAATGCTCTGGAAAAGGCTAAACAACGCAATATCCCATTACTACTGCCAGAAGACATTGTAGTAGCCAATCGTTTTGCAGCAGATGCTGATACAAAGGCCGTTCCTGCAAATGGCATTGAACCCGGCTGGATGGGCATGGACATTGGTCCCAAGACAATTGAAAAGTTCTGTAACGAGATTCACAAAGCCAAAATGGTTGTATGGAATGGACCTGTTGGTGTATTTGAAATGGAGCCATTTGCTAAAGGTTCTCGAACTATTGCAGAATGTCTTGCCAACAGTAATGCGATAAGTGTAATTGGTGGAGGAGACACTGCCGCAGCTATCCAATCCTTTGGACTGACAGACAAAATGTCTCATGTTTCTACAGGTGGTGGTGCCTCTCTAAAGATGTTAGAAGGTATACAACTACCCGGGATTGCCGCACTTACGGACAAAGATGCGTGCAGTAGCGGTTGTGGGTGCAATTGCTGCTAAAAATTTATACTTTGAGATTATATAGTCATCAGGTTTATAATACAGTCAACTTTAATTACCCATTGCATGGAGAGGGGAGATGTAGACCCCTCTCTAAGGATGGGCGAATAATGAGGATAAAAAAATGGCACTAACAAAGGAAAAGAAACAAGAAGTTATTCAGGAATTTGCACGAACAGGTGGGGATACAGGTTCTCCTGAAGTGCAGGTAGCAATACTAACGGAAAGAATCCGTGAACTAACAGAACACTTAAAGAATCATAAGAAAGATTTTGCAAGTCGTCGCGGATTACTACAAATGGTAGGGAAAAGGCGTTCTCTTTTAGCATACTTACGCAAAAATGATTTTGAACGCTATCAATCCCTTATTGATAAACTTAACCTAAGAAAATAACAGAAAAACAATTTTTTACACACGCCTAATTATAGAGATAATCAAATATGATAGAAAAAATATCAGTTACAATCGGTAGTGAAGAGATTTCATTTGAAACAGGTAAAATAGCAAAGCAGGCTCATGGTGCAGTAATTTGCCAGTGTGGTGATACAATGGTATTATCTACTGCTTGCGTTGATATGAATGCAAAACCTGATGTGGATTTCTTTCCTCTCACAGTTGACTATCGAGAAAAGTTTTATTCTGTCGGACAGATTCCGGGTAACTTCTTCCGTCGAGAATCTAAACCATCGGAACGCGAAGTCCTTGTCTCACGATTGACCGATAGACCTATCCGACCATTATTCCCCAAAACATTCAAAAATGAGGTTCAAGTCTGTCAAACAGTTCTTTCTGCGGACAATATTCATGACCCCGATATCCTGTCAATCAATGCCGCTTCCGCAGCACTACACATTTCTCATATCCCATTATCAGAACCTATCGGAGCGGTCCGTGTCGCTTACATTGATGGCAACTTTGTTGTAAATCCAACCATTCCTGAAATAGAAAACAGCCTGATTGACCTAGTTGTAGCAGGGACTGAAAATGCTATATGTATGGTCGAAGGGATGGCAAAAGAAGTTTCTGAACAAATCATGCTCGAAGCACTCGAATTTGGCCATGTCTGGATACGAAAAATAGTGTCCGCTATTGAAGAACTACGAAGTAAATGCGGAAAAGAAAAAATTAAGGTAGAAGAATCACCAAAGAATCCAGAATTGGAAGAAGAAGTTCATCAATGGCTAAAAGATAAAATTGAGCCCGTTCTTTTCAATCCTATAAAACAAGAACGCAGAGATGGTATCAGCAGGGTTGAAGAAGAATTACTCTCATACATCAAAGAGAAATATGGAGAAGAAAAATATACTGAATTAGCAACTCTGACAAGAGAAATCTTCGAGGAAGTTGTCCGCAATACCCTTCGTGGGCAGGTGATAAAAGAAAATCGGCGTGTAGATGGTCGTGCACTGGATGAAATTCGTCCAATTAGCATTGAATTGGGAGTCCTTCCACGTGCTCATGGCTCCGCCTTGTTTACGCGTGGTGAAACACAGGCATTGGTAACAACGACTCTTGGCACCAGCCAGGACGAACAGCGATTAGACGAACTCACAGGCGACGCATTTAGCCGATTTTTCCTTCACTATAATTTTCCGCCATGGTCAGTGGGCGAAGTAGGAAAATTAGCAGGTCCTGGGCGACGCGAAGTTGGACACGGCAAGTTAGCAGAACGTGCCCTTACCAGTGTCCTACCATTTGAACCCAATGATTCAACTCTCATTACAGACCCCGAAGCCGCTTTCCCTTATGTAGTCCGTGTCGTCTCAGATATCACAGAAAGCAATGGCTCAAGTTCGATGGCGACTGTTTGCGGTGGCTCATTAAGTCTAATGGACGCTGGCGTGCCTATCAAATCACATGTAGCAGGAATTGCTATGGGATTGATAAAAGAAGAAGAGGAATTCCGTGTCCTTACCGATATTTTAGGTGATGAAGACCATCTTGGCGATATGGATTTCAAAGTTTGTGGAACAAGGAACGGCATTACTGCTTTCCAGATGGATACTAAAATCAAGGGTGTCCCGCGCTCTGTAATGGAACAGGCATTAGAGCAAGCACGGAAAGGGAGACTGTTTATTCTGGGTAAAATGGAAGAGGTAATTGCATCACCTCGACCCGAAATCTCTCCCTATGCACCGCGTATCTACACAATAAAGATTGACCCAGATAAAATCCGTGAAGTCATCGGTCCCGGAGGAAAAATTATTCGTGATATACAGACGAAAACAGGAACAGAGATTACGATTCAGAATGACGGCGTAGTCATGGTTGCAGCAGCAGATAAAGCCAGCGCCGACCATGCTATTGAAATGATACAAGGAATTACTGCAGAAGTAGAGGTGGGCAAAATTTATCATGGCAAAGTCTCACGAATTATGAATTTCGGTGCTTTTGTAAACCTTCTGGGCAATCGTGAAGGACTCGTGCATATATCTGAACTGGCTCCACATCGTGTCCGTGAGGTCACTGATGAAGTAAATGTCGGCGATGAAGTAGATGTTAAGGTAATTGAGGTAGATAAATTTGGACGCATTAATCTTTCAAAAGTTCAAGCCGATATGGAATTAGGGAAAATACCTAATAGCCCGAGACCAAAAAATACACAACATTCTGATTCATCCTACGATAGAAAAGACCGTGGCGGGAGAAATAATCGAAACAACGATTCAAACCGACGCCGTTATTAAATTTTAAAATATTAAAATACTTTTCATTAAATTTATACTCTGATGAAAAATTACAAAAGGGCAAAGCACCTATTACTTCCTTCTCTGGAAGAAAATATCCAGACTCATACCTTGCCCAATCAGATACATATTTTTACAAAACATCTTCCTTACCTTTTTTCAGTTACAGTCGGTATATGGGTTCCTGTTGGCTCTGCCTCTGAACCCTATGGGAAAGAAGGGCTTGCTCACTTCCTTGAACATCTATTTTTCAAAGGCACTAAGACAAAAACTACCCGTGAAATTATGGAAGCAATTGAGTGCAAAGGAGGCCAGATTAATGCCTTCACCACACAAGAATATACTTGCTTCTATATTAAGACCCTTGCTGATTACCAGAACCTGAGTATAGAAATCCTTGCTGATATTCTAAAAAACTCAACTTTCAAAGAAATTGAAAAAGAACGAAATGTCATTTTAGAAGAAATATCATCATTAGAGGATACTCCTGAAGAAAATATCATTGAACTATATCACCAATTCGTATGGCAAAACCATTCCCTTTCAAAACCAGTTTTAGGAACTATTCAATCTGTGAGCCAAATAACAAAAAGAGATATTGCCTCTTTTTACAAAAAAGTTTACACCAGTCAAAACATTATCGTTACCGTAGTTGGCAATTTTGATGAAAAGGAATTATTACAATCATTCCATCATTTCTTTAACGATTTTCCCAGACATATTCCGCCCACAGAATTACAAAAACAACCTCTTTTCCATGCAGGAACAAAACACCATTCTCGCAAAATTTCACAAATCCATTTCTGTCTGGGTTTTCCCGCACCTTCAATTACAGAACAAGAACGCTCTATATGCGAATTAGCCACGAACATCCTCGGTGGAGGTTCAACCTCCAGACTCTTCTACCGTATCCGTGAACAAGAAGGACTTGCATATAATATTTTCTCCTTTAACGACCTATTCCGTTATGCAGGCACATTCGGTATTTATGCAGGAGTTGCACCTGAAAACTTTGAAAAAGTTCTTAACATCATCTTTCAGGAAATAGAAAAACTAAAAAACGAAACTATTTCCAAAAATGAACTAGACTTATATCGTCAAGAACTTATAGGAGAACTACTTCTCGCCCATGAAGACCCATCTACACACATGACGCGAATAGGAAAGAGCATCATCTATGAAAATCGCATCGTCTCTATTAAAGAAATACTTTCTGAATATGACCAGATTACCCCAAAACAAATTTGCAACTTTTTCAAAAAATACTGCCAACCTGCAAACACAGCCCTTATATCCTTAGGTCCCGAAAAATACAAATTAAAAATAAATTCTATCCTACTATAGCAAATTGTGATAAAATAAACTTGAAAATATAACTTTATAAGACAAGACATAATATCTTTATGACCAACGACTTTATAAAAGTAAAAATTTATAAACAGCCCGGCACTGATGACATACCATTACCAGAATACCAGACAGAAGGTTCAGCAGGGATGGACATTCATGCAGCCATTCAAGAAGAAGTTATCATTTTGCCCGGTGAACGAAAACGGATTCCTACTGGCATTAAGATTGCTCTCCCTCATGGCTACGAAGCGCAAATTCGTCCACGAAGCGGATTGGCACTCAATTATGGTATTGGTATCCCCAATGCTCCAGGCACTATTGACTCCGATTACCGTGGTGAAATTTGTATAATCTTAATAAATTGGGGACAAGAACCTTTCCACATTAAACGGGGAGACCGTATCGCACAGATGATAATTGCTCCTGTGTCTCATATACTATGGGAGACTGTTACTACTCTACCGCCATCAAATAGAGGTCCCGGTGGATTTGGACATACAGGCATAATACAAACCAAAATTCCAGAATAAAGTTAAAATCCTAACTTCCCACGAATTAAAGTGTCAGAAGACGGTAGGTTGTAGCATGAGGGATTAAAAAAACATAAATATAGATTTATCATTACTTTTTATATCAACAAACTTTTTCAAAATATTATTTTGTTATTTTATTTCACGCTTATTATTTTGAGTAAGTGAGGAATCTTTTTCTTATTTTTTTACTGAACAGTAAATTCTATCATTCTATTCCGGGGCAGTAGCCGTCTTCACCGATACCGGGACATGGATAATAGCCACCCATGTTGAAGAATTGTATCAACCTTAATAATTCACCTAAATCAATTGTCCAATCTTGCTCGTCATAGTCAGACGCATGTGGAGTGCATGTCTTA